>Ga0268299_1001662_pt1 | contig 35079 bp, 35 predicted proteins | sample NOBtaG_FD_193484 | JGI IMG/M metagenome (GOLD analysis project Ga0268299, IMG submission 193484) | Activated sludge microbial communities from bioreactor in Nijmegen, Gelderland, Netherland - NOB reactor | ecosystem: Engineered > Bioreactor > Aerobic > Activated sludge | place: Netherlands... | reverse complement strand
AGATCTCTCTCTTCTTTCAATTACTACATGTATTCCCTGCGTTTCCGCACTTCGAATCCTTCAAGATCCTTCAGCGCGCCGTAGGTACTACCAGCGCGAAATCTGCCCGTCATGCCACGCGGAACAGCCGCAATACTCGACTGAGTTTCGCGCCGTAGTCCGAAGTCACCCATCGCGCCACGTGGCCCACGACGTTCGCCCCCGTTGCGCCGGTGGCGCCGGGTCGCCCAACCGCCGCCAGTCCACGCCCGTCGCGCCCGTTGGCGGCGTCGTGGCCCACTTCCAATCTCGAACTCTGACCGCCCACTTCACGGGCAAGGACGCCGCATGAAGATCGAACTCCGTCCGCTCGCCGACATCAAGCCCTACGAGGCGAACCCGCGCATCAACGACGACGCGGTCGATGCCGTCGCGACATCGCTGCAGCAGTTCGGGTTCCGCCAGCCGATCGTCGTCGACACCGAGGGCGTGGTCGTCTGCGGTCACACGCGATTGAAAGCGGCGCAGAAGCTCGGCCTCGAGAAGGCGCCGGTGCATGTCGCCAAGGACCTCACACCGGAACAGATCCGCGCCTACCGCATCGCGGACAACAAGACCGCCGAGCTCGCCGAGTGGAACATGGATCTCCTGGCCATCGAGCTCGACGCGCTGCGGTCGATCGATGTCGATCTGGAGTCGCTCGGCTTCGACGAAGACGAGCTCGCGAAGATCTTCGCGGGGGACATCAAGGACGGGCTCACCGATCCGGACGATGTGCCGGCGCCGCCGGATGCAGCGACCACGCAGCCCGGCGATCTCTGGGTGCTCGGCGATCACCGCTTGCTCTGCGGCGACAGCTCATCCGTGGCGGACCTCGATCGGCTGCTCGATGGCCAACCGATCCACCTCGTCAACACCGACCCGCCGTACAACGTCAAGGTCGAGCCGCGCTCGAACAACGCGATCGCGGCGGGACTCTCATCGTTCGAAGCGACGCATCACCAGAAGTTCGACAAGGCGCGGAACCCCGGCTCGAAGGCCACGCACAGGAAGCTCCGCGCGAAGGATCGACCGCTCGCGAATGACTTCGTGACCGACGCAGCGTTCGACGCATTGCTCGATGCGTGGTTCGGCAACATGGCGCGCGTGCTCATTCCCGGGCGCGGCTTCTACATCTGGGGCGGCTACGCGAACCTCGGCAACTACCCACCGTTCCTCAAGAGGCACGAGTTGTACTTCTCACAGGGCGTCGTCTGGGACAAGCAGCATCCGGTGCTTACGCGCAAGGACTTCATGGGCGCGTTCGAGATCTGTTTCTACGGATGGCGCGAAGGCGCGGCGCATCTCTTCCTCGGTCCGAACAACGCGACCGACCTCTGGCATGTGAAGAAGGTGAACCCGCAGAGCATGGTGCACTTGACGGAGAAGCCCGTCGAGCTCGCGGTGCGCGCGATGCAGTTCTCGTCGCGCGCGGGTGAGAACGTGCTCGATCTCTTCGGCGGCTCAGGCTCGACGCTGATCGCGGCCGAGCAGACCGGGCGCCGCGCGTTCCTCATGGAACTCGACGCGCTCTACTGCGACGTCATTGTCGAGCGTTGGGAGAAGTTCACGGGCCGGAAGGCGGAGCGGATCGCGGCGCCGGCGACTGCGGCCTCGGCCCCGGAGAAAGCGCCAGCGAGGGCTGGCGCGGGAGTGGGGGCGGGGGCTTGATCACGAGTCGGTCAGACTGCTGGCAGTCCCGCCTCGCGTCGAAAGGCGGCGATTGCGGCGTCGGCGCTGAAGCCGTCCGCCTTCGAGAGCCGGTTGTCGAGAGGCCGTTCGCGCAGAAGCCCCGCACGCTTCATGAACTCGATCGCCACGAGGCACCGCGTCCATTTGCGGCCCGAGGAGTCGACGAGTTCGTCGACCACGAACCAACCGACGCTGTGCGGGTCGGCGTCCTCTTCGATCGTCTGCGCGACGATGTCGATGTCCTCGACGTCGACCGCGTCGACGCGCTCGAGGCCGTCGGCGTATGCGGAGCGCCGGACGAACTGGCCATCGACGAAGGCGTAGCTAGGGTCGATCGACTCCTCGGCCGCTGTGATCGCTCGCTCGAGCGCGTCCCACTCCTCTGCGGTATCCGAGTCGTGGCGCCGGGCCTCGGCGAGTTCGGTGGCGGCACCGAGGAGCGCTCGCTGCATTCTCTCGGCTCGGGTCATGGCTCAGCCCGCCTTCCGGTTGGTGGCGAACAGGCCGCGATCAGTCTTCGTGAAGCGCGCGTCCTTGCCCTTCGCCTTGATCTCGCGGATGAGCGCGGCGTAGAGCGTCTGCTCCGGCGTCTTGCCCTTGGGGCTCGACCAGAGTTTGCGCTCGGCCATCGCCTTGATCAGATCGGCGGCGTTCATCGGTTCCTTCGCGCTGCCGAGCACCGTCGCCGCCGCGTCGAGCGCGGAGACGCGCTTGGCCTTCGTGGGCTTCTTCTCCTTCGAAGGCTTCGTCGGCTTCGCGGACTTGGCCTTCGTGCCTTCGAGCGTGGCGATGCGTTCGGCGATCTCCTTGCGGGCCTCCTTCGCGAGGCGCGCGGACTTCTTGGAGTCGTTCTTCGTGGCCTTCTTCGAACTCTTGGTCTTCGTCGTGGACATGGTTCCATTCCTCGTACGGGCCGCTGGTGGAGACTCCGTGCCGCGCCCGTGAGCGGCCGGAGTCGTTGGTGGACGCTTCGCGCTTGGCGCGAGCGTGTTGATCGTGAGTCGCGTGGCGCTGAACCCGATGACGAGTTCGTGGCCTCGGCGCAGGTCGTCGAGCAGCGGCTGGTCGCGCGCGCTCAGCGGGATGCACTCACCGAAGTCGTCGCCCCCCACGAGGTCGCTCGATGTCTCGAACGCGTCGGGATCGACATCGGGCTCGCAGCCGGTTGCAAATGCGCAGAGGCATCCGACACCGGATGGCGTCCGGACATCGTCGCAGCAGAGGTAGACGCCGTGGTCGTGCGCGATCATCAGCGGCTTGCCGCTCGTGATCGCGGCCTCGACGAGGCGCAGGACGAGCGCGGGATCTTTGAATCGAAGTCGTGGCATGGTGGTTCTCAGATCGCGTCGTCCGCGTCATCGAGGAAGGCCTCGATCGCGTCGCGGCCCATGCCGCTGATGAAGGCGGCGGTGTCAATCAGGTCGCTGCGGACCTTGCCGAGGTTGCCGGGGAAGCCCCAGTTGTTCGGCGCGGCGTTCGCGCGCTCGGCGTGCTTGGCGATCTCCATCTGGAGCACATCAATCAGCCGGGCGATGTCGTTCTGGTTCGCAGTCATCGCCTCGCGTGCGGTGGTCGGCATCTTGGGCATCGCGATCTCCTCGTTGAGTGGTGCGTGGCGTCAGGCGCTGGCGGCGTCAAAGGCGCTGGCGAGCGTCTTGAAGTGGCGGGCTGCCTCTCGAAGCGCCGCGAGCGCTCCGATCCCCATCTCGATGTCGGTGGCCTTCGTCTGGAGGATGCCGCAGGTGTTCGGCATCTCGCCGCTGAGCAGTCGATGCTTCGCTTCGTCGAGCGCTTCGTGGCACCGGTCGATGCGGTACAGCAGGCTCTTCCGCGCCTCGGCTTCGAGCGCCGCGAATTCGCGCTTGGCGTGCTCGGCCTCGAACTTCGTGATGTCGTCGATCTGCGTCATGGCATTGTCCTTCGTTCGTCGCTCGCGTTCGCGCCTCGCTGTTCGGGCATCTCGATCGCGTTGGACGCATCAGGGCATGAGGACGCGAACACATCAAGGCAACCGCGCGAACACCTCGCCGGAATGCGGCAGATGTTTCGCCCCCATGGCGGAAGGTCCGAGGTGTGCGCGCGAACGGGCCAACATGTGGCCAAGGGGCGAGTCATGAGTGAGGCCACGAAGAAGCGCCCGGGCTCCCTTGACATCTATGACATCGAGCGGCTTCTCCGCGCCGCGGGCTCGAAGCATGTGTCAGCGGAGCGCGTCCGCGCCGACATCGATGCGGGCGCGCCGACGAACGTCGACGGCACACTCAATCTCGTGCACTACGGCGCGTGGCTCGTGCGGCAAGTGATGGCGCAGGAGCGTGCGGCGCCAGGAGAAGGCGTGCATGGCAACTGATGTCCGACGCCTGCGCAGCGGCGAGCTCTGTCGCCTGCTCAATTCGACGCCGCTCGGCGAATGCCTCGGCGAGCGCCAGTTCCACCGTCACCGCACGCGGGCCGGACTTCGAATCGCGGCCGATGGTGATCACAGCCGGATCGATCTCCTGCGGTATCTCGCCTGGCTCTTCGATCAGCGCCACTCTCCCGAAGCGCGGGACGCTGCGGAGTCGTCCGGGGCAGGGGGCTACGACGCGCAACGCGAGCGCTCACGGCTGCGGAACGCGCTCATGTCGGCCTCGGGTCGGGAGATCGGCGAGCTGCCGGCAGTCCAGGACGCAGAGAGGAAGACGGAGTGCGAACGAAACTTCCGGATCTTCTGCGAGAAGTACCTGCCGCAGACTTTCAACCTCAGGTGGTCTCCCGACCACTTGAAGGTCATCGCGAAGATCGAGACCGCGGTGCTCGATGGCGGACTCTTCGCGATGGCCATGCCGCGCGGCTCGGGCAAGACTTCGCTATGCGAGACGGCGTGCCTGTGGGCGATGCTCTACGGGCACCGGGAGTTCGTAGCGCTCGTTGGCAGCGACGAGGAGCACGCCGCGAGCATGCTCGACTCGATCAAGGCCGAGTTCGACAACAACGATCTGCTGCTCGCCGACTTTCCCGAGGCATGCTTTCCGATCCGGCGCCTCGAAGGCATCCACCAACGCGCCGCAGGCCAGCTCCACCAAGGGAAGCAGACGCACATCGGTTGGACGGCGCGCGAGATCGTGCTGCCGACGATCGCGGGCTCACGCGCCTCCGGCGCGATCATCCGAGTCGCAGGCATCACCGGCCGAATCCGAGGCATGAAGTACAAGCGCCCGGACGGCGGCGCCGTGCGCCCGTCGTTGGTCTTGATCGACGACCCGCAGACGGACGAGTCGGCACGGAGCCTCTCGCAGTGCGACGCGCGTGAACGCATCCTCTCGGGCGCGATCCTCGGGCTCGCGGGGCCCGGCAAGAAGATCGCTGGACTCATGACGCTGACGGTTGTGCGACCTGACGATCTGGCCGACCGTCTGCTCGACCGTGACAAGCATCCGCAGTGGCAAGGCGAGAGGACGAAGATGGTCTACTCGTTCCCGACGAACGAGGCGATGTGGTCGCGCTACGCCGAGTTGCGCGCCTCCGGCCTTCGTGCGGACGCGGGCATCGTTGCGGCGACGGCGTTCTACCGCGAGAACCAGATGGCGATGGACCACGGCGCCCTGATCGCATGGCCCGAGCGATTCAATCACGACGAGGCGTCGGCGATTCAGCACGCGATGAACTTGCGCTATCAAGGCGAGACCGCATTCTGGGCGGAGTACCAGAACGCACCATTGCCTGAAGGCGAGCTCGCCGAGGAGGATCTGCTGACCTCAGACCAGATCGCCGCGAAGACGAACGGACACGCGCGCCGCGAAGTCCCGATGGGCTGCACGCGTCTGACGATGTTCGTCGACGTTCAGGGAAAGGCGCTCTTCTGGATGGTCGCGGCCTGGGAGGACGACTTCACCGGCTACCTCATCGACTATGGCACTGAGCCCGATCAACGAGTCGCCGCCGGTGCATACTTCTCGCTGCGCGATCTGCGTTACACGCTGGCCGACGCGTCACCTCGCGCTGGACTCGAAGGTGCGGTCTACGCGGGACTCGAGCGCTTGATCGAAGCGACGGTCGGCCGCGAGTGGCGCCGCGACGACGGCGCGATGGTGCGAATCGATCGTTGCCTAATCGATGCGAACTGGGGCGCGTCGACCGATGTCGTCTACCAGTTCTGTCGACAGTCAAAGTACGCGGGGATCGTGATGCCGAGCCACGGTCGCTATGTCGGCGCGTCGAGCATTCCGTTCAGCGAGTACCGCCGGAAACGTGGCGATCGAGTCGGTCTCAACTGGCGCGTTCCGACGATCACGGGCCGTCGCGCGGTGCGCCACGTCGTGTTCGACACGAACTACTGGAAGAGCTTCGTGCACGCGCGGCTCGCGGTGCCGATGGGTGACCCCGGAAGCGTGTCGCTCTTCGGTCGGACTCCCGCGACGCACCGGCTCCTGGCGGATCATCTGCTCGCCGAGTACCGCGTCCGCACCGAAGGTCGTGGCCGGACCGTCGATGAGTGGAAGACGCGTGTCGATGGTCTCGACAACCACTGGTTCGACTGCGCCGTCGGCGCGGGAGTCGCCGCTTCGATGGAGGGGGCGCTGCTCTTCGGCACCGGCGAGTCGATGCGTGCAGCGCGACCGAGGATCAAGCTGTCAGCACTCCGGAGGGGACGATGAAGCCGGGCGCGACGAAGGAGCAGGCGAAGGACGATCGCGGCATCCGTTGCCCGAGGTGCGGGTGCGGCCACTGGCGGGTCGTCTACACACGCGCGGCGTTCGGCAATCAGCTCGTTCGGCGCCGGGAGTGCCGGTACTGCGGCAAACGGCTCACGACGACCGAGCGCGCCCACGCCGTTCCGCGTTCGTAGAATCCGCCCACGCCTATGGATGGGATCGGTGGACACGGATGACCAATGACAATTTGATCGACGGCAGTTCGGGACCCCTTGCGGAGGCAGCGGCCTCCGACCTCGCAGACTTCGTGCGCGGCAATCGATCCGCGAAGTATGGGCGGTTCGTGATAGCGGCCCTCAGCAGCATTCCGTGGATCGGTGGGCTGCTCGGTGCTGGGGCAGCGCTGCACGCCGAGAACGAGCAGGGCCGAGTGAATTCGCTTCTAGCTGAGTGGATCGACGAGCATCGACGGAAGGCCGCAGAGCTGGAGGCGACGCTTGCGGGGATCGCCGGTCGACTCGACGAGCTCGGACCAGAGGCGGAGAAGCGCGTTGAGGAGCCCGGATACCTCGATCTCGTCAGGCAAGGATTCCGGGTCTGGGACGAAGCAACGACGAACGAGAAGCGCGAGATTGTTCGCAGGCTGCTGACCAATGCCGGAGGTTCTCGCCTGTGCTCGGATGATCTCGTGCGACTCTTCCTGCATTGGATCCGCCAGTACGACGATGTCCATTTCCGCATCATCCGAGCGATCTATCGAGGCAAGTCGATCACTCGACGCAAGATCTGGGCTGACATCGGGAATGGGCGTGTGCGGGAGGACTCTGCTGAGGCGGATCTCTTCCGGTTGTTGATCAGTGACCTCAGCATTGGGCGGGTGATTCGACAGCATCGGGATGTGACCGGGAGGGGTGAGTTCCTGCGCGGTGAACGTCGAGAACGAGGCGCAAGCGATGTGCTCGAGTCTGCTTTCGAGGACACCAAGCGCTACGAGCTCACCAGCCTCGGCAAGCAGTTCGTCCACTATGCGCTCGATGAGGTCGCACCTCGGATCGGCGGGACACCGGACACCTCCGCCGATGCCGTGCACGACAACTGACGGCGCGATTCCTGTTGCCGCGATGTCTACCGGTGTAACGATCTGCTCTCGCTCGATCGGTGAGCTGACAAGTCCTCGAAGCCACGGCGTAAGTCTCCAGTAGCGGCCCCGCGCGTTCGCGCGACCTGGCCGCGACGGGAGTCGTCGTGGCCGAAGACCTCGATCAGAAAATCCGTGATGCTGCCGCCGGACCGGCGCGCGCGTCGAACGAGACTGGGTCCGTCGACCAGCAGCCTCTGAGTGCGCTCGTCGAGGCCGATCGGTATCTCGCGTCGAAGGACGCCGCGGCGAATCCTCGCAAGGCACTCCGCTTCACGAAGCTCGTTCCCCCGGGGGCGTGCTGATGGGGTTCATCGCGACCATGCTCGGGCGCCTCGGGCGAATCGAACGCCCGCGCCCTGCCCTCGGCACGGCTGGCCGTCACCGCGTGAGCCTTCGCGCTGGCTTCGATGCCGCGAAGACGACTGACGAGAACCGCCGCCACTGGTCCGAAGCTGACTACCTCTCGGCCGACGCTGCCGCGACACCGGATGTCCGCCGCACTCTGCGTGCACGTGCTCGCTACGAGGCCGCGAACAACAGCTACGCGAAGGGAATCGTCTCGACGCTCGCGAACGACTGCGTTGGAACTGGCCCGCGCCTTCAACTCCTCACCGACAACCCGGCCGCAAACACCGCCATCGAAGCGGCGTTCATGCAGTGGGCGAAGGCGATCGATCTCGCAGGCAAGCTCCGCACGATGCGGATGGCGAAGACGGTCGATGGCGAAGCGTTCGCACTCCTGACCACAAACCCCGAGATCCAGAGCGAGGTCATGCTCGACCTGCGGCTGATCGAGGCCGATCAGGTGACGACCCCCTCGATGCGCCTCTGGCAGCTCCCGAACAACGGCGCCGTCGATGGCATCGAGTTCGACGAGTACGGCAACCCCACCTACTTCCATGTGCTGCGCGCCCATCCGGGGGCGCTCTTCGGTCTCGCAAGTGTCGACTTCGATCGCGTGCCTTCCTCCGGGATGGTGCATGTGTATCGCGTCGATCGTCCTGGACAGTCGCGCGGCATCCCTGAGATCACGCCCGCGCTCCCGCTCTTCGCGCAACTCCGTCGCTTCACTCTCGCGGTGCTCGGCGCCGCCGAGACCGCGGCCGACTTCGCAGGCATCCTCTACACCGATGCGCCTGCAGCGGGCGAGGCCGAGTCGATCGAGCCGATGGACACAGTCGAACTCGAGAGCCGCGCGCTCGTCACCATGCCCGCGGGCTGGAAGATGGGCCAGGTCGACGCGAAGCAGCCGTCGACAACCTACGGCGAGTTCAAGCGCGAGATCCTGAACGAGATCGCGCGGTGCTTGAACATGCCGTTCAACATCGCGGCGGGGAACAGCGCTTCCTACAACTACGCGAGCGGTCGTCTCGACCATCAGACCTACTTCAAGGCGATCCGGGTCGAGCGCAGCGAGTTCGAGTGCCGCGTGCTCGATCGCATCCTCGTCGAGTGGCTGCGTGAAGCCGCGCGTGCGCTTGGAATCGTGCCCCCTTCACTGCGCGACGCGATGCATGTGCCGCACGCGTGGTTCTGGGATGGCCATGAGCATGTCGATCCGGCGAAGGAAGCGACGGCTCAGTCCACGCGTTTGACCTCACACACCACGACTCTCGCAGCCGAATACGCCCGCATGGGTCTCGACTGGGAGGAGCAGATCCGCCAGCGGGCGAAGGAGGTCGCGCTCATGGACGAGCTCGGCCTCACTTCTCTGAGCGCCGCATCAGTGGCGCACGACGACCGCGACGAACCCGACACGGAGGAGAGCGATGCCCTCGGCCCGCGCAACAACTGAACTCCGCGCCGTGCGCATGAGCGCACCGATCGAGCACTGGACCGATGTTCAGGCGCGAGCGGGTGAAGGCACCGAAGCGCGCTCGCTGCGGCGCTTCGAGATGGTGGCCTACACCGGCAGCGCGATGGAACTCGTGGGCTGGGACGCGCCGGTCGTGATCGATCTTGCGGGCCTGAGCATCCGCGGAACTTCGCGTCCGATCCTGAAGGACCACTCGCCATCGATGATCGTCGGTCACACCGAAAGTGTCGGTGTCGAAGCCGGGCGCCTTCAAGTGCGCGGCATCGTCTCTGGCTCGGGCCGTGTCGCAGGCGAGATCGTCGAGAGCAGTCGGAACGGATTCCCCTGGCAGGCGAGCGTCGGCGCGAAGGCAACGCGCACCGAGTTCGTCAAGAAGGGCCAGTCCGCCGCCGCGAACGGCCGGACCTTCGAGGGACCGCTGCACATCGTGCGCGCCTCGACCTTGAACGAAGTGAGTTTCGTGGCGCTCGGCGCCGACGACGACACCTCCGCGCGCGTGGCAGCCAATCGCGCCATTGCCGAGGACGGCATCGATGACAGAAGGGACGACAACACCATGAGCACCGTCAACAACGACACCATCACTGCCGACGCGGGCACTGCAGCAGCGGCCACAACCGCTGACTCTGTGACTGCCGCGGCAGCTGCAGTGGCCGGAGCCGATCCGATCGCAGACATGCGCGTGCGTGCCGCAGCCGAGGCGACTCGGATCGCAGCGCTGCACACGATTTGCGCCGGTCACCCTGAGATCGAAGCAAAGGCGATCCTCGATGGCTGGTCCACCGAGCGCACCGAACTCGAAGTGCTCCGCGCTGCGCGGCCCGCATCCGGCATCGCCGCACCGAACATCGGTGCCGGGCGTGGCCCACTCACGCAGAAGGTGCTCGAAGCGGCCGCGTGTCTCTCTGCCGGCGTGAGTGAGAAGCGATTGCTCAAGGACTTCGGCGAGCAGACTCTCGACTCGGCATCGCCGCTCCGCTCGATCGGACTGCGCGAGCTGGCTGCGAACTGCGCCCGCCTCGAGGGCAAGCACATTCCGGGGGTCTTCGGCGATGGCGCCGCCACGATCCAGGCTGCGTTCACCACGCTGAGTCTGCCCACGATCCTTGAAGGCACGATGCAGCGCACGATGCTCGAGGCCTACGAGGCCGTGCCCGTCGTCGCCTTCGAAGTCTGCCGGGTCGGCAGCGTGAAGGATTTCCGCGAGGTCACGCGTGTACGTCTCCTCGGCGCGGGCCGTTGGGAGAAGGTCGCGCAGGATGGCGAACTCAAGCACGGCCAGCTCAGCGAGCAGACGTTCAAGAACCAGGCCGAGACGCGGGGCATCATGCTCACGCTCACTCGGCAGGACCTGATCAACGACGACCTCGGCGCCTTCCTCGATCTGCCCCGTCAGGTCGGCATGGATGGGGCGGCGACGATCGACGATGAGTTCTTCCGGCTGCTCCTGTCGAACCCCGGCAGCTTCTTCTCGGTCGGGAACAGCAACTTCCTGTCGGGCGCCGACACGGCGTTCGGCGTGGACTCGCTCTCGATCGCTCGCGCGAGCTTCTCGAAGATCAAGGTCGGCCCCGGCACTGAGGCGAAGGACAAGAAGCCGATCAATCTCCGCCCGACACGGCTGCTTGTGCCGGTCGAGGTCGAGACGGACGCACAGGTGCTGCTCGGCTCCGCGCAGATCCAGCTCGACGGCTCAAGCGCGAAGACGAAGCTGCCTGTCGACAACCCGCACCGCGGCAAGTACGCGCTCTCCGTCGCCCCGCATCTCTCGGACAGCTTCTACAGCGGCAACAGCGCGAAGGCGTGGTACCTCTTCGCCGACCCGCGACTCGTGGCTGCGTTCGAGATCGTCTTCCTGAACGGAAAGCAGCAGCCGACGATCGAGCGCACGCCGACTCCGGCAAACACGCTCGGCGTCTCGTGGGCTGCCTACATCGACTTCGGAGTGCGCGAGCAGGACTTCCGCGGCGCGCTCAAGGTGAAGGGCGAAGCCTGATCCACACATCCCCTGGCCCCCGGACGGGTGGGGCGCGGTCCTCGTGATCGCGCTCCACCTTTTCAGAACCACAGACGGAAGGAAGCACTCCTATGGCTCGATTCATTCACGAAGGCAAGTCAATCGACTACACCCCCGGGGGCGATGTCACTGCTGGCGCAGTGGTCGTTCAGGGTGAACTCGTCGGTGTCGCTGCACGCGACATCAAGGCGAACAAGCTCGGTGCACTCGCAGTCTCAGGAGTCGTCGACTTCCCGAAGCAGGTGGGCGCGCTCAGTGCGATCGCAGCGGGCTCGCTCTGCTACTGGGACGCCGGCAACACTCGCGCGACGCTGAGCGCCGCTGCTGGGGCAAACAAGCTGATCGGCAAGTGCGTGATCGCGGCGTCGGACGGCGATGCCCTCGTACGCATTCGCATGTCGCAGTGACCCCAGGGGAGCCTCGCGTGCAATGCCCGACCTCATCGCTCAAGGAGCCGAGTGGCTCGCCGAGCAGCGTCGCTCGCATCTCTCTCACGAGATCGAGTACCTGGCCGGCACCGTCGCAACGAACATCGTCGCGACCATCGGTCGCACGGAGTTCGAAGTGGCGACTGAAGGCGGCATCATGGAGCGCACCGAGTCGCGCGATTTCATCGTCGCGACCGGCGACCTCGCGGAAGCGCCGGCACGCGGAGATCAGATTCGCGAGCAGCGTGGCGGACTCGTCTATGTGTTCGAAGTCATGGCGCCGGTCCAGAGCGCGCCCGCCTGGCGTTGGGCCGACGCGACACGCACCGCCTATCGCATTCACACACGACTCGTCGGCGTCGAGCCGACGCATGTTCCTCCACCTTGACCCGGAGTCCCTTCCATGAATGACTTGGTCGCCCTCTTTCAGACGATCGCCACTGTCGCGGCTGCCGCAGCGATCTTCATTCACCTCGGTCACCGCGACGAGCAGTTGAACTCGCTCGCTCGCAGCGTCGACGAGCTGCGGAAGGTTGTCGACAACCTCGTGAAGACGACGGTCGCGGTCACGACCACCATCCAGTACTCGCAGCGGATGCACGAAGACACGGCGCGCCGGATCGATCGGCTCGAGCAGAACCATCGCGCCTCGGGCGCGCCGACTGGCCGACGCGATCACTGCGATGAGGTCGTCCGCGCGTCCGGGCCGGGCGGAATGGAGCTCTGATCATGGCGTCGCGACTTCGAATCCTGGCCGACGCGATTGCAACTGCGGTGAACGCAGCGGCGATCCCGCTGCCAAGCGCAGCCGTTGTGGCGTGGATGCCACTTGCCGATCGCGCGGCCTCCGACACGCTCGCGTGCTGGGTCGTGCCTTCGACGGAGACGCCAGGCTCGCTCTCCCGTGGACAGGTGAGCTACGAGTGCGAGGTCTTCGTCGCGCTCCAGAAGGCTGCGGCGAACGAAGCTGAGATCGACGGTCTCGCGGGCACCCTTGAAGCGATCGGCGATGCCTTGATGCATCGGCCGCTTGCGCTTCCCGCTGGAACCGCGCACTTCGTCTCGATGCGGATCGAGCCGGTGCTCGACCTCGATCACTGGAACCGCCTCAAGCAATACACGGGCGTGCTGCGCCTCACCTATCGCCTGGTGGGTGCCGTGGGGGTGTCTCCATGAGAGCGAACCCGATCGCGTTCGAGATGTCCGTCGGCACGACCTATGTGCGAGCGTCGAATGTCCGTCTGTTCGCAAGCGTGACGGTCGTGAACACGACGGCGGCGCGCACGGCGTACCTCTCCGCCGACGGTGGCGCGACTCGCGCATCCCTACCGACGAACGTGCCGGTGCGCCTCGATCGCATCAACCTCAACGAACTCTTCGTGGCCGCAAGCTCGAGCGGCACCGTCGTTTCCTTCACCGGAAACTCGCCTGCGGACTGAAAGCGTCCGTCGCTGAAAGGACTTTCCGATGGCCATCCGGCTCGGACTCAACGCCAAGCTCTACAGAAACACCGCGACCTACGCGTCACCGTCATGGGACGAGATCGCGAATGTGAAGGATGTCACGCTGAACCTCGAATCGGGCGAAGCGGATGTGACCACGCGCGCGAACAACGGTTGGCGCGCGACGGCGCAGACGCTGAAGGACGCATCGATCGAGTTCGAGATGGTCTGGGATACCGAGGACGCCGACTTCGAGGCGATCAAAGACGCGTATCTCGGCAACACCACGATTGAGGTCCTCGCGCTCGACGGTCCCGTAAGCGGCGCCGGCTCCGCCGGCAATCAGGGCCTGCGGGCCACCTGCAGCGTGACTGCGTTTTCGCGATCGGAGCCTCTTGAAGAGGCGCTCAGTGTGAGCGTGACGCTCAAGCCTGCGTATGCCGCCAACCCGCCCGAATGGCACGAGGTGCCCTGATGCGCGCCTTCACTGACAACGCCGGTCGCTCCTGGTCGATCGCGCTCACGGTCGCGGCCATCAAGCGCGTGCGCGACCTTGCGAAGGTCGATCTGCTCGACCTCGCCGATGGGCGGATCTTCGAGAAGCTCGTGGCCGATCCGGTCACCCTCTGCGATGTGCTCTATGCGGTCTGCAAGCCGCAGGCGGATCTCACCCAGGTGTCTGACATCGAGTTCGGCGAAGCGATGGCTGGCGACGCGATCGAGCACGCATCGAAGGCGCTCATCGAGGAGCTCATCCAGTTTTTCCCGAATGCCCGCGAGCGGGCGGCGCTCTCGCGGGTGATCCGAACGATGGACGCCGCGATGGATCAGGCGCGGACGCTGGTGGAGCGACGACTCGAGAGCGGCGAGGTCGAACGCGCGATGAGCGCGGCGATCTCTGGTCCGTTGTCTATCGACTCGCCGGCATCGTTGGCGTCGGCCCCAACAACCTGACGCTGCGCGAACTGGACTGGATGGCAGACGCTCGTCTCGACGAACGATGGTCGCACACCGCATCACTGATGGCACTCATCGCCAACATCCATCGCGACCCCAGGAAGGGCAAGCGATTCACGCCCGACGACTTCAATCCCCGCCCCCGGCTGCGGTCTAAGGCAGGCGCGTCAGTTCGGGCGTCGCGAGCTGCGATCCCAACGGTCGGGATCACGGCATTACGAGTCGTCTTCATCAATCAGGGCCGGCCCGCAAAGGCCGGTGCTCGGGAGGGACATATATGAGGTATCGAAACTCGGTTCTGGCGTTCCTGTTCAGCATCGTGGCATTGATCAGCATTCTCGGCTGCGAGGGCCTCCGCGATGTCGTGGCGGGTGCCGTCGGTGCCCCGACCAGCAAGGATGTGAGGGCGACCGCGGACCAGATCGCGAAGGCCGATGAAGAGGTCGAGAAGCTCAAGGAGCAACGACTCCTGGCCGAGCGCGAGCAGGCGAAGCTCAATGCGTCCGAAGACCGGATCGGTCAGCGCCGCGAAGTGATCGAGCGCATGCAGAGCGAACTCGCGTCGAAACTGGCGACGGCGCCGCCCGAAGCACGCACGATCCTGCTCGCGTCAATCAGAGAGATCGACGCGCAACTCGAAGGACTCACGAACGAGTCCGCCGCTGTCGCGCGACTCCTGGCCGACTACGAGGAACAACTCGTCAAGGTCGAGGTGGCAGCAAGCAAGGCGAAGCGCGATCTCGCGCAGGCCGAGGCGACTCTCGAGTCCTTGGACGAAGCGACTGTCGATGCAATCAAGCGCTCGACCGCCGCAGTGAAAGGCATCGGCGACCAGGTCGGCAACCTCGGTGTGCCCGGTGCTGGCATGATCGCGGGCCAGGTATCGAGTGTGCTCGAGACCGGAATCGCCGCGCTCCTTGGTGGCGGAAGCATCGGGACTCTGATCGCCCTCCGGGGGCGCAAGAAGGCGCGTGAGCTTGAGGAGGAGCGCGACGAGGTGCTCGAACAGCGCGATGGTGCACGACGCGTGATCGCGGTCACCGAGCGCTTCGGAATCGAGAACATCGCGAACGACCCGAATGTCCGCAAGCAAGCAAAGGCGGTCCTCGCAGGTGACGACATGGCGCGCATTGAGTTCGCCCTCGCGAAGGCGGAGGCGTGACCGTGCTCACGATGTCGATCGGCAAGAGCAAGGATTTCTTCTTCGACCGCGAGCGTGTCACGCGCGCGATGGATGCCGCGACTCACAAGGCGCTCTCCAAGGGAGGCGCCTTCGTGATGCGCGGCGCCCGCAAGTCGATCAAGGAAGGCAAGGTGCGCCCACGGGGGAAGGCACGCGAAGGCGAAACACCGAAGGTGGTTCAGCGTGTCTCACTTCCTGGGCGGCCCCCGTACTCAAGGACTGGCCTCCTCCGTGACCGCATCCTCTTCGCCGCAGCCCCCGGAACGGGCAGCCCAAGCGTGCTTGTCGGTCCTGAACGGATCAACAAGAGCTCCGGCGCGCCCGAGACTCTTGAGTTCGGTGGCACGACTGTGATCGAGCGGCGCTCGCGGACTGGAAAGGCAGAGCGCAGGACGGTCCGTATCGATGCGCGTCCATACATGGCGCCGGCACTCGCGCGCGAGGCGAGCAAGTTGCCGGAGCAGTTCCGGAACGCAGTCGTCTCAAGGGGGTGACTGTTGGCCAAGGGCTCGGCTTCTGGCATCAAGGCTGGCCGCGCGTATGTCGAGCTCGGGGTCAATGACCGACTCACGAAGGGACTCCGCGCGGCGCAGGCGCGACTGCAGGCATTCGGCGGTGCCGTCCGCAACATCGGCCTCGGCATGGTTGGTGCTGCCACCGCAGCGGTGGCGCCTCTTGCGGCGAGTGTGAAGCTCTTCAGCGATGTCGGCGACTCCGTCGCGAAGGCGGCCACGCGCACCGGCATGAGCACCGAGGCGATGTCGGAGCTTGGCTTCGCCGCCGAGCAGTCCGGCGCAGACATGGCGACACTCGAGAAGGGTGTCCGAATCATGCAACGCACGATGGTCGAGGCCGCGAATGGCACGACTGTCGCCCAGGATGCATTCGATGCCCTCGGCATCAGTGTGCAGTCGCTCGAGGGTCTCTCGCCGGACGAGCAGTTCGCCGCGATCGCAGATCGCATCAAGGCGATCGACGATCCCGCCAGGCGCACAGCGGCGGCGATGGACATCTTCGGGCGTGCGGGCGCTCAACTCATCCCGATGCTGGCGGAGGGCGCTTCAGGCATCGAGGCATTGCGGCAGGAGGCACGCGACTTCGGAATCTCGATCGCAGGCAAGGACGCGAAGGCGGCCGAGATCCTCAACGACACCTTCAATCGCCTCAGCAAGTCGATCCGCGGGATCTGGCTGAACATCGGCGCGGCGCTCGCACCAGCGGTGACGGACCTCACGCAACGCATGGCTCGAATCGCGGCCGCCACCAGCAAGTGGATCGCCGCCAACCGACCGTTGATCGTCACGATTGCGAAGGTGGTCGCGATCGTCGGCGCTGTTGGCGTTGCGCTCGTGGGTGTTGGTCTCTCGATCTCGCTTGCTGGTGCTGCGCTCGGTGGCCTGGCGACAGTGTTCGGGCTCGCCGTGAAGGCGGTGCTCCTGGCGAAGGTCGCGCTGCTCGCACTCATCTCACCGATCGGACTTGTTGCGGCCGCACTCGGCGGCGGCATCGCAGCGCTTCTCTACTTCACTGGTGCGGGTGGCGCAGCTCTCGATTGGCTGCGCGACCGCTTCAGTGAACTGCGCGAGCGTGTCACAGAAGTGCTCGGTGCGATCGGGGACGCTATGGCCGCGGGTGATCTCGCGCTCGCCGCGAAGATCGCATGGCTTGCGATCAAGGCGGAGTGGATTCGTGGCACTGGCTGGCTCCGCGACATCTGGACCGAGCTCAAGTCTTGGTTCTTGCAGTCCTGGAGTGAGGTCGTCGGCGGCGTTCAGCTCTTCGCGGCCGAGGCATGGAGCGCGTTCGAGACAGCGGCAGCGGAGGCGTTCGCGTTCGTCTCGCGCGCCTGGATTGGAATGACCACGCTGTTCCGGGGCGTGTGGGAGTCGGTGACTGGATGGATGGCCGACCGACTCATCGATGTGATGGCGCTCTTCGACGAGTCGCTCGACGCTGCAGCAGCGAAGGCCGCACGACTTGCCACTGATGATGCGAGTGCCGCGGGGCTCGAGAAGGAACGCTCCGCTCAGGAACAGCAGATCGCTGAACGACTGGCGAACCGCAGGAGCTCGTCGGCGAGCTCGCTCGCAGCAAGGAAGGACGCGATCGGCGCGGGCATGGTCGGCGATCAACGCTCGATCTCTGCCGCGGGTGACACAGCGCTAGCCGAGACTGCTGACGCGCTCGCGAAGGCGCAGGAGGAACTCCGAGGCGCGATGGCCGAAGCACGCAAGGCGCGCGAGGCCGCGGCCGAGGATGGACCGGTCGCCGCGCGCCGGCCAGCGCTGGCCGATGCATTGGAGGGCGCCGACGGCGCAAGCGCCAAGGCCTCGTCACGCGGCATTTTCGCGGCTGCCGCAATCCAGAGTCTTCAGGCCGGGAGTGGCCGACCGCTCGATCGGATCGCGAAGGCGACCGAGGACACCGCAAAGAGTGTCGCCGCACTCGTGCGCAAGGCATCGAGTGAAGGACTCGTGTTCACGGAGTAACGCGTGCCCATCGCCTTCGCCGAGCTTGCCTCCAGTCCACGCATCGAGACCGAATCGCGCGAGCGATCGTTCCTCGCCACCGGCTCGAGCGACGAAGAGGACATCAAGAGCGCCGCCGAGGCGACGCTGCCGTTCACCGATGGCGGTCTCGGAAACCGTCGCATCGCGGTCGAACCGATCGACTCCAATCAGGGCTTCTGGGAGGTCCGCGCCGACTACCGATCGAGCTCGCCCGTCACGCCGCCCGAGGTGGGCCAGAGCGCGTTCGAGTTCGAGATCGGAACGACCTCGAGCCACATCACGCAATCGAAGGCAACTGTCGGCGGCTATGCGCCCGCAGGGGCACCTTCGATGCCGGACTTCGACGAGGCGATCGGCGTCACGCAGGACGGCGTCGATGGTTGCGACATCCTCGTGCCCGAAGCGCGCTTCTCGGAGACGCACTACCTCTCGTCGGCATTCGTGACGGCGGCGTACCGTCGCACGCTGCGCTCGCTGACAGGCAAGGTGAACTCTGGTTCATTCCGCGACCACGCCGCCGGAGAGGTGCTCTTCCTCGGAGCGCGCGGTGGGAAGCGCGCGAACGACGATGTCTGGGAGGTCACCTTCAGCTTCGCGACGAGCGACAACGCGACCGGGCTATCCGTCGGTGCGATCACCGGCATTGCGAAGGGCGGCTGGGAGTACCTCTGGGTCTACTACGAGCCGGTCGTGAGCGCTGACCGCATCGCGCTCCAGCCCGCGTTCGCCTATGTCGAGCGCGTCTACGACTCGGGCGACTTCAGTGCTCTGGGGATCGGTTCATGAGCCCCGCCCCCGGCCCCGGAGGCGTTCGTCCCGCCGACCGTCTTCGCATTCGTGCCGCGGATTGGAACGCAGTCAATCGCGCCGCGCGGCACCTGCTTCAAGAGCCGATCGAACTCAAGGGGCGCACTGCTACCGACCTTGCCACGACGCCGTCGGTCTTGCTGGCCCGCAACACGCATGCTTCGAACATTCCACGGCATGGAGTGGTCGTCCTGTCGACCCCCATCGTCCTGCCGAGCGCAAACGAAGCCGAGTGGTCGTCGCGCATGGCCGTCAACTGTCAGATTCCAACGACGAGCGACGCGCTGGCATGGATCGGGATCGCGATCACACCGATCGTGTCGTCGAAGTTTGGACGCGTCGTCGTCTCGGGTGCCGTGCAGGCGATCGTCAATGTCACGAATACGGCGCACAAGTACGCCGTCATCCAGAGCGGTGTGCCGTACCTCCAGAGTGCCGCGTCCGGACCTGTGCGTCTTCTCTGGCACGAATCCGGCATCGGCGAGAAGCGCGCGTTCATTGCGCTCGGCGCCGCGTATTCGCCGCCCGGCCTTCGATTCAAGCTCTCCGGAGCCTCGGCCATCGCAGGACGAGCGTTTCAATGGGACTACTCGGGCAGCGAAGCCTCGCTTGATGCCGACGGGCTTCCTGTTCTGGTGTCTGGTGGCGTTTCGGCCACGCTCCGCAATCTCGCGGAAGTCATGAACTCCGCGACCTTCGCGGCGGGCATCGACCCGACCTACCTGCCTGCCGGAATCGAGATCCAGCCGATCGGCAGGAAGAAGACCGGCCCATTCGTCGGCGCTGTGGTCGACGCTGTCCTTCTCGAGGATGGACGCTGGTGGTTCGATCGATTGAACGCGCCGGACGGACCGTGCGGGTGACCGATGGCTGGCATTCCCTACTGGTGCTGCTGCTATCCGTGCGGTTGGGGGCCACCAACCGGAACGCTGCAATTCCTCTGCGGTGTGCTCACGAGCACCTATGCGAACACCTACAGCGTCGCCGTCACGCACTCGCACGCGTCGACGATTCAGTACCTCCATCCGACGACGGGCGCAGTTCTCTGGCAGCTCCCGTGCTTCACGCCGATCAGCTACACGACGCTGATCCTTCGCGCGAACTCGTTCGGCAACATCTGGGCGCAGCCGCTGCCCCTCTACTTCGGCGCGGCTGGACCGAGCGGGTCCTTTCTGCTCGCGTGCCACGCGGCCGATCCGCTTAGCGTCGTCGGCGTGGACGACGGCATCGCTGGTGGAGGCTCGTGGATCGGCATCTGGCGCGGTGCGCTCCAGCTTGACGGGCCCGTGTTCAGCGGCGCGCGACTCTCGACGACGACGGCGGGTTGCTGGCGCTGGCGCAAGAGTGACGGCACCTGGCCTGTGGCTCCTGGCACACCGATGTGGTCGATCGGAGGAATCGCGGGCCAGTTCTCAACCCCGACATGCCCACTGGTCGGCAGCTACTCGGTGCCGAACTTCTCGAACCCATGCGGCTCAGGCGTGCGCTTCACGGGAGTGGTGTCGTGAGCAACGAGAGCGGCGGATACCCATGCCCCCATCGCGACGGCGATCGATGCTTGCTCGGAAGGTTCCGGGCGCGGCCCTCGATCGGCGCCTGCGCGGTGCACTGCGACTTCGGCGCGAAGCTCGTGTGGCCGATGATTACGGCGCCGCGATCGCAGGCTCCGGCCACCGACCTGTTGCCGCGCCACATCCGCGAAGGCTGCTGCGGCGACGGCGCTGGCCCACCCGTTCCCTCTTGACGCGTTCGACGGCACCGCTATCTTGGTCGCAGACACCCGTTGCCCCCGGAAGCGCCCGGCTGAGCCGCAAGGTTCGCCGGGCGTTCTTGTTGAGGCTCTCAGCTCGCGTGTTCGGCTTTTATCCCGGCCTTCTGCAGCTCGACATCCTTCCAGTCGCCGTAGCTCTTGCCAGTGGCCGACTCCTTCCACTCGAGACGGCCGTTTGTGCTCGCGCCCTTGACGGCTCCTGCAGCGGCGCTCGGACTGTCGAACGGCACATCCGCAGCGAACACAAGCCATTCTGGGTTCTGCGCGTGCGGCACCAGTTTGCCGTCCGTGACCAGCTCCTCACGGCGCTCTCGCGCCGTCGACGACGGCACATCATCTCGGCACGCCGTTGAACCCTTCAGCACCACGAACTCGCCATCGATTTCGCGCGCCTTCGCCTCGACTCCCTTGGAACGAAGGAGGAAGAGCGGCTGGTGACCATGCGCGCCTGGACTTGGGGTCGCCACTTGCGGCGCAGGCTGAAGGAACGCGAATCCGAGCGCTGGCAGCAGCACTTCGAGATGCCGCAGGAACTGTTCCATGTCCTCGCGGTCCGACTCGGGCAGTGGAGTCGGTACGGGGCGACGGTCGTTGATGACACGCGCGCGTCCCGCGGCGTGGGCCATCGCGATCAACCGGGCCTCGAGGTATCGCCCATGCGCCTTCGTGAGATTCTCGTCCTTGCTCGCGATCAGGATCGTGCGCGTCCAGAACTCGAACTGTTGCTTGGCGTCGCGATTGTGCTCAGAGAGACGGCCTGTCAGCGTGTCCGTCTCCCCGATGTAGACAACCTCGCGCGTCGGGTTCTCCGGATCGCGCCCCACCAGGCAGTAGATGCCTGTCCGCCCGGCCTCCGGCCGACTCGCGAGTTCCGCAAGCTGCGCGCGAGGCACCACGAGTGCCTTGCCGACCCAGTTCCCGATCTCGGCCGTCATCATCCCGGTCGGGGAACCGTCCACAAGGAGGAGCTTGACTGTCAGGCCCGGCATGGGGGGAGCATACTTCGCGCGCCCGCGCGGCTTGGATTCGGCAGCGATTGACACCAACTGCCAGAGTCGTTCTCATGGTCGCGTGACCCGTGGGACTAAGAAGCGACCTGTGCAACGTCATCGAAGCGCCCGCATCGAGACGCGCGTCCCGACCGACGCGGTCTTTACGATCGACGAGCTCGCGATCTACCTGAAGCTCCCGAAGCGGACGCTCTACAAGCTGGCGCAAGAGGGGTCCGTCCCAGCACAAAAGGTGGGGAGGCATTGGCGGTTCAAGCGGGACACGATCGACCGTTGGCTCGATCACGGGAAGGGCCAGAGCGCATGAGCGGCATCACGCGCCATGCGACCGACGAGCCCGGTCCGGCGAAGCCCGCCGGAACGCGCTCCCGGCAGCGCATCATCGACCATGGCGAAGTCTTCACGCCGCCGGGGTTGGTAAACGACATGCTCGATCTCGTCGCCCATGAGTGCGAGCGCATCGACTCACGCTTTCTCGAGCCCGCCTGCGGCGATGGCAACTTCCTCGCCGAGGTGCTGCGTCGAAAGCTCCGCACGGCCGACAAGAACCAACCCTGCAACCGCGCCCGATGGGAGCGGGATGCGATCCTGTGCCTGTGCAGTCTGTACGGAATCGACTTGTTGCCAGACAACGTTGCTGCTTGCCGAGAGCGGCTGCTCGGGATCGTCGATGAGGCCCACGCCGCTCGATTCAAAGAGCCGCTGCCAGAGCCTGCTCGCACGGCTGCCGGCGCCATTCTCTCGACCAACATCATCCACGGCGATGCGCTGTCGCTTCAGAGAGCGGACGGCCAGCCGATCGTCTTCCCCGAGTGGTCGGCCATCAACGGCATGATGCTCAAGAGGCGGGACTACACGTTCCGCGAGCTGCTCGGGCATGCGGAGATGAAGTCCACCCCGCTGTTCTCCGACCTTGGCCACGATGTGTTCGTGCCACAACCCGTCGCCGACTATCCTGCCTGCCATTACCTCAATGTCGCCGAGGCGAAGGGGGAACGGCGATGACCGAGTTGGCGTCCGGTCACAATCCCGACATCCTCACCTGCTTGGCGAACTTGTCGGCCGACGAGGTCTTCACGCCGCCGAAGCTGGCGTCGGCGATGCTCGACATGCTCCCGCAGGACCTGTTCCGCCGCGCTGACAGCACGTTTCTCGATCCGATGTGCAAGAGCGGCGTGTTCTTGCGCGAGATTGCCCGACGGCTCAACAACGGTCTGCGCGACCAGATGCCCGATGAGCAGAAGCGCGTGGACCACATCTTAACCCAGCAGGTCTTCGGGCTGGCCACCAGCGAACTCACTGCTGCAATCAGCCGCCGCAGCGTGTACTGCTCAAAGAAGGCGGATGGCAAGTACTCCGTGGCCACCCGGTTCGAAACCTTCGAGGGCAACATCCGCCTGCCCCGCACCCAGCATCGCTGGAACAACAATGGCAGGTGCGAAGACTGCGGCGCGAACAAGGGCGAGTATGACCGCGGCGACGCTCGAGAGGCCTACGCCTACCCGTTTATCCACGGAATCGATCCAAGGGAGCTGTTCAACGTGAGATTCGACGTCATCATTGGGAATCCGCCGTATCAATTGAGCGACGGCGGCGGCATGGGAACAAGCGCGACACCCATCTATCAGTGTTTCGTTGAGCAAGCCAAGAAGCTTGAACCGAGGTATCTCACGATGGTGATCCCATCGAGGTGGTTTTCCGGTGGAAGAGGCCTTGATGAGTTTCGCGCGGCGATGCTTGCGGACGATAGGCTGTCCAAGCTTGTGGATTACCCCGACGCTGCTCAATGCTTCCCGGGAATCGATCTCAGTGGCGGAGTGTGCTACTTCCTCTGGGACAGGGACCGCAAGGGCGAGTGCGATATCACGACCATCTTCCCTGAAGGCCCATCGACGATGTCTCGCCTACTTCTCGAAGAGGGCACGGAAACGTTCATTCGCTACAACGATGCGATTCCCATAGTGCGAAAAATCCGCTCGTATGGGGAACAGAGTTTCTCGAGCGTCGTGAGTGCGAACGACCCGTTCGGGTTCGATACACGAGTTGAGAATGGCTATAGGCGAATCAAACCCAACTTCACACTTACGGCTATCGACGGAGGGGTGACGTTTTACTACAACGGCTGGAAGAAAGAAGGCGCAGGTTTCATAGAGCGTGAGAGGATCGAGCGAAACACCGCGTGGATCGACAAGTGGAAAGTGCTTATCTCGAAGGCTTACGGGGAGCGAGGCAGCTTCCCTTATCTAGTACTGGCGAGTCCATTCATCGTCGAGCCCAACAGCTGCTGTACGGAAACGTACCTCGTCCTCGGTCCCTGCCGAAGCAGGAAGGAAGCTGAGAATGTTGTTTCATATGTGCAGACGAAGTTCTTTCGCTTCCTCGTCTTGCTATTGAAGAACACTCAAAATGGGATGAAGAAGGTGTACTCACTGGTCCCATTACAGTCTTTTGAAGAATCGTGGTCGGACGAAAAGCTGTTCAAGAAGTACGGCTTGAGCAAACACGAAGTCGGTTTCATCGAGAAAATGGTTCGCCCGTTGGAGGACTAGATGGCCGCAGGTGACTTTTTCCCACCCCGACCGGGCGCAACACCCACGATCTACGCCTTCGCCAGTACGCATCCCGATCATGCGGGGCTGCTCAAGGTCGGCTACACCGAGCAGAGCGCCGCCGAGCGCATCGCACAGCAGTTCCCTGGCGGATTCACGGGGTACGACATCAAGCTGATCGAGCCGGCGATGCGCTCCGATGGCAGCAGCTTCACTGACCGCTATGTGCATCGCCATCTGCGCAGCCGCGGCATCCAGAACCCGACGCATGAGTGGTTCCGCTGCACGGTCAAGGATGTGCAAGCGGCCATCCTCGCCGTGCGGGAGCGGCTCGCGAACGTCGAAGACCGGACGCTGAGCTTCTGCCTGCGGCCGGAGCAGGAGCGGGCGGTGGCGATGACTGCCGACTACTTCTCTCGCGCTGCCACCGAACAGCCGGGACACACGCCGCACTTCTTGTGGAACGCGAAGATGCGCTTCGGCAAGACCTTTACCGCGTACCAGCTCGCGCGCCGAATGGGGTGGAAGAAGGTGCTCGTACTCACCTTCAAGCCAGCCGTCCGGCACGCGTGGGCCGAGGACCTTGAGCGGCACGTCGACTTCGAGGGCTGGCAGTTCATCAGCCGCGATGGGCAACTGAACGGGAACGACATCGATCCGGAGCGGCCAGTTGTCAGCTTCGGCAGCTTTCAGGACTTTCTGCAACGCACCGCGAACGGGGCGATCAAGCCACGCAACGAGTGGGTCCACACCACGAACTGGGACTGCGTGGTGCTGGATGAGTACCACTACGGAGCCTGGCGCGACAACGCCAAGGGGCTCTTCGGCTCGGACGAGGAAGATGAAGGTGAAGTCGTCGCCGAAGTGACGAAGGACGAGCAGGCGTTCGACGAGTCGATCCTGCCGATCACGACGCGGCACTACCTCTACCTCTCAGGCACGCCGTTTCGGGCGTTGGCGTCGGGCGAGTTCATCGAGGAGCAGATCTTCAACTGGACCTACAGCGACGAACAGCGGGCCAAGCGCGACTGGCCTCAAGCGAACGGCCCGAATCCGTACGCCTCACTTCCACGGCTGGTGCTGATGACCTACACGCTGCCCGACGACATCCGCCAGGTGGCGGAGATGGGTGAGTTCAACGAGTTTGACTTGAACGAGTTCTTTCGGGCAGAGGGAGACGGCGACGAGGCCAGGTTCGAGCACGAGGATGAGGTGCAGAAGTGGCTGGACTTGATACGCGGCGCCTATCGAGGCAGCACGGTCGACGATCTAAAGCTTGGGCGGGAGCGGCCGCCGCTGCCGTTCGCCGATGCGCGCTTGATGGGCGTTCTGAACCACACATTCTGGTTCCTACCACGCGTGGCATCGTGCCACGCCATGGCGAACTTGCTGCGCGCCCGGCACAACTCCTACTATCACGACTTCAAGGTGGTGGTCGTAGCGGGCGATCAGTTGGGCACTGGGGCTAAAGCATTGCCACCTGTGCTCGAAGCGATAGGCGAGCCGCTGGCCACGCGCAGCATCACGCTCTCGTGCGGAAAGCTGACGACGGGAGTCACGGTGCGGCCGTGGGCAGGCATCCTGATGCTCCGCAAGTGCTCGAGCCCCGAGACGTACTTCCAAAGCGCGTTCCGTGTGCAGTCGCCTTGGACCGTGCCAGGCGAGGATGGGTTGGACATCATTGTCAAGCCGGAGTGCTATGTGTTCGACTTCGCGCCGAACCGAGCACTGCGGCAGATCGCCGACTATGGCTCTCGTCTCGCGACTGACGATGCGACCCCTGAGCAGCGTGTGGCGGAGCTTGTCGGCTTCCTGCCGGTGCTGGCATACGACGGGAGCGCCATGCGGCAGCTCGACGCCGAGTCGATTCTGGACATGGCGACCGCTGGCACCAGCGCGACGCTGCTGGCCAAGCGGTGGGAGAGCATTCTGCTCGTGAACGTGGACGACGCGACGCTCGGGCGGTTGATGGCGGACAAGGCGGCGATGAACGCGCTCATGAGCATTGAGGGGTTCCGAAACCTGAACGCCGATCTCGAAACGATCATCAACCGCTCAGAGCAGATCAAGGACACGAAGCGTCGCGCAGGCGAGGGCGAGGAGCTGGACAACAAGGAGAGACGCGAACTCACCGAAGCAGAGAAGGAGCGGAAGAGCCTTCGCAAGCAAGTGCAGGAGAAGCTCCTGAAGTTCGCGGCGCGCATTCCGGTATTCATGTACCTGACCGACTACCGCGAGCAGCGACTGAAGGATGTCATCACCAAGATTGAACCACGGCTGTTCCAGAAAGTGACCGGACTGACCACGGCGGACTTCGAGCGATTGGTGAGCCTCGGCGTCTTCAATAGCCAACTCATGAACGATGCGGTCTGGAAGTTTCGGCGGTACGAAGACGCCAGCCTGCGCTACATGGGTGTGGAGCGGCATCGCCCGCTGGAGATCGGCCTATGGGACACGGCCTTGTCGGAAGAGGACTTCAAGCAGACGTTTGAAGGGATCGCTGCGACCTGATCGGCTGGCCCCCTGGTGCGTCATCTCGCGCCCTGCATGCAACTCACTCTCGCCACCGCGTAGGTATCCAGTAGGAGACAGCGGCTGACAGCCGCGGTCGCCGGAACGTTCGTGGCCCACCAAGGCCGGTCAGACGATCACGCTCCACCCAGGAGTCCTCGATGTCACCGCGCGCAGAGATCGCGACGCAGCCGGAGGCCGCGCTGCTCACCGTCGACGATGTGGCTGGCCAACTCGTGTGCTCCCCGCGCCATGTGCGACGCATGAGCGATCGCGGTGCCATGCCGACCGCGGTCCGGCTTGGCGGACTCGTCCGCTGGGAGCGCATCGCGATCGAGCGATGGATCGCCAAGGGCTGCCCAGCGGTGGCTGGGCTCCGCGACTGAGCATCGCGGGTCTGCATCGAACTTGATCTTCGGGGCCGGTTGCGGCTCAGTGTCGCCACGAGTGGCCAGCCACTGAACTCCCATGGGAACCGTCTTCCGCAAAGCCTGGACCGTGCCCGTGCCGCCCCGAGCGGAGATCGTCACGCAGCGCGGCAAGCGCATGGCGCGATATCGAATCCGAGGCGGCGCTCTCCGCACGGCTGAGGTGTTCACGGCCGCCGATGGCCGCGTGCGCATGCGCGGCGAGACGAAGGCGTACATCGCGAAGTACCGCGACGCGTCCGGCGCCTGGATCGAGAAGCAGACCGGCTGCACCGACGAGACCGCCGCGCGGGCCATCCTTGGCCAACTCCAGCGCCGCGCCGAACTGATCCGCGCTGGCGTGATCACGCAAGAGGAGGACGAGGCGGGCCGTCACGGCACTCAGCCGCTGAGTGAGCACTTGGAGTCGTGGACCGAGCACCTTCGCACGAAGGGCAGCACCAAGCACTGGTGGACGCAGGCCAGTCGCCGCGTCAAGCGAATCTGCGACGAGCGGGGGCTCAAGAGACTCCGTGATCTGTCGGTGGCGCCGGTCGAGCGCTGGATGCGCGAGCAGACGGACGCGGGTATGTCGGCAGGCACGCGCAACGGCTACCGCGGGGCACTCATGGCCTTCGCCAACTGGTGCGCCCGAACGGGCCGACTCCCGTCGAATCCGCTCACACATGTTGCAACCGCCGACGATCGGTCTGACCGGCGGCGCACGCGCCGTGCGCTCACCGACGACGAGTTGATGCGGCTCCTTGACGCGGCACGCAGACGGCCGCTCGCCGAAGCGTCGACGCTCCAGTGCGGCAAGAGGAAAGGGCAGGAGGGGGCCAAGGTCTCCGACGCCTATCGCGCGCGCCTCGAACGCCTCGGGCGCGAGCGCGCCCTCATCTACAAGACGTTGGTCCTCACCGGCCTCCGCAAGGGCGAGCTCGCGTCGATCACCGTCGGACAAGTCGACTTCACCGGCCCGGTGCCGTACCTACTCCTGCACGCGCGCGATGAGAAGAACCGCCGTGGCGCCGAGATTCCGATCCGTGCCGACCTCGCGGGCGAGCTCCGCGCATGGATGGACGAGAAGCTGGCAGTCCTGCAGGCCGAGGCGAGCGAGCGCGAACAGCCGATCCCCGCGCGACTGCCGCACGCCACCAAGCTGCTCACGGTGTCGAACGGTCTGATCCGCATCTTTGATCGCGATCTGGCCTTCGCCGGGATCGCTCGCATCGAGAAGCGCAACGGCAAGGAAGTCGTCTTCAAGACCGACGAGCGCGGTCGCACCGTCGACATCCACGCCCTGCGGCACACTTTCGGCACCCACCTCTGCCGCGCCGGCGTTCCGCTCCGCACCGCGCAGGCCGCCATGCGCCACAGCGACCCGAGCCTCACCGCGAACGTCTATACCGATCCGAAGCTGCTCGATGTGGCAGGGGCGCTGGAAGCGCTGCCCGCACTTCGGGATACAGGTGGCCGACTGGGCGCTCGAGGCGCGAGTTGCGCAGGGAGGTGAACCCCGCCGGCGGGCTCAGGGATCGCGATTCCTGCAGGGGCCCCATTTCCGCCTAAGCGCGGTGGTTACTGCGTCATGAGCAGGCGGCACGGTGTGGGATCGATGGCAACTTGAAGGGGCCGGGCGTGCGACGTGAAGGAGCAGATCGCCTGGCCAGCCGCCAGCGAAGGCAGGTGCCGCCAGAGGGACGCCTCAATCCCTCCGATCGAGCGCTGCAGCCGGCTAATGACGTTGGCGTCGCTGATCTTGTGAAGAATCCAGTTGTTGATCAGGCCGAGGACTTCGTCGGGCAAGTGCTGGGGCAGTTGGGTCACGAATCCGAGACCCAACCAGCGCTTCCGGCCGCGCCGCGCGATGCGCGCAACCTGCTGGAAGAGCACGGGCATTTGCTTGATCCGGTGCGCCGAAAGGAACTCGTGCGCTTCCTCGATGATCACCATCGTCGGGGTCGGGGCCTTGTTGGCTTTCACTGCCGCCCTGTAGTTTTCCTCCTGCCGGCGCTGAATGCCGCGCAGCAAGTCCGCGATGACGAGGTTGTTGATCTGAGGAGAGTCCGTGTCGCTCAAGTCAATGATTGTGACCCGGCCGGGCTGGAGCATGTTGGCGAAATCGAGGGCCGGCGCCGTAGGCGAGTCAAAGACTTTGAGACGCCGGAGCTTGCCGAGCTTGCCCTGGAGAGCTCTCCAGCTCGGGACGCTGCCCGGCGGCTTGGAGTCGGTGATGAGCTTCTTCAGCTGCGGGGCCTTGGCCTTGAAGTCGGTCGTCCAGAAACCGGCCTCAGGTTCGTCATTCTCCATCGCCGCGATGATCTGCACGAAGTCGTACAGATGGTCCAGGGACATCATGGGGTAGCCCTGCTCCATCTCGTCGAGTTCAATCATCTCCGCCTTCTCCGCGTCGGTGCGCGGCCACACTTTGCACTGCTCCAACGCCCGCTTGCACAGGTCGAACGCCTTCATGAAGCGCGTTTCCTGTGCTTCGGTGAGCTCCATGATTTCCTGCACGGCATACGGGGACAGGTCACTGAAGCGGAGGCTGAACGCGGCAACACTGGGATGACTCGGATTCGCGCAATCGCGTCCAACCAGGTGGAGAACGTGGGTGTTGGGCACCCCCTTGGGCGCACGGCCGCGGCGGGCGAGGCCCTCGATCATCACGGGGTTGTCGGTCGGCTCGTTGATGGCGCAATACTCCCCCTCAGTGTCGATGAGGACGACAGCCATGTGTTGCGCCTGCAACTGGGACACGGTCCCCGACACAGTGGTGGACTTGCCGCCGCCGGTCGTACCGAGGATTCCCAGATGTCGCGGCAGCACGGCCTTGCTGTCGGAAGGGATACGGACTTCGAGGTCATCGAAGCCGTCCGCCAGTCCCAGACAGATATCGCCGCCGAGCTTGAGTACCTTCATAGTTTCGTCCTTGTCGAGGACGAACACAGGGCTGTTGGGTTTCGGCCGGCGGCGGGGAGGCACGATGGTGCCGCTCTTCAGCCGCTCGCCGATGAGCGCGAGCTGGCCGCGGCCGTGGAAGGGTGGCATAAGAAGACCACCGCGGACGGTCGAGGCGATGATCGGCGTCGCGTCGGCCGACAGGCCATCAGGCTCCGCGAAGGGCCCTGCGACCACCGCGGCCAAGTACTCGCGATTGTCGGGCAAGCTGTGAATCCGAACGAGCGCTTGGCTGGGCAGCGTGTCGATGGAATCCTTGGGCAATAGGACGGTGACTGTGCCGTCTTGGCTGGAGCCGCTGTCGAACATGGTCACGCCCACGCTCCCGTCATACTCGGCAGGGCGTGTCCACCGCCCGCCAGCGCGTTCACCATCACGCGCGATCTCTTCGAAGACTTCGGGTGGCGTCGAGTCGATGGTCCCGGTCTGAGTCATAGTCGTCTCCATCTCGAGTCGTGCGTATCAACGGCGGGTGGAGCGCTCGGCGAGGTAGCGGAACGGTTCGCCGGCGTCCGCGTAAGCCAGCTGGGTGCTCGCGGCAAAGGTGCTACCACCGAACATCATGCCGCAGACCTTGTCAGCCAGGTCGATCAGCATGGGAAACCCGCGGTGCTCCTGTAGGACGCTGTCAGCGATCGCGACCAGCGCCGCTTCGTGGGCATGGTCGGCGTGGGCGTAGAAAACCTGCGGCGGGGCGTAGCTTGAAGCTCGGTACACACCGATCACTACCTTGTCCCCGGCTTCCTCCACGAGCTGAACGACGGACTTCTTGGCGCCAGGCCAGTGCTCGCCGCGGTAGTGACCTTGCGCGACCCGCTCAAGTTTGTCTCTGAGCGAATCGACGATGGCGTATTCCAATGGCTGAAGGGCGCCGCCGATGGTCAGCAGCTCGCGCTCCTTGGGGCCACTGGGGACATAGACGAACTTGCCGAAGTCGACCAGGTCACGCAGGATGCCGCAGCCCATCTCGCAGAGCTGGGGACTTCCGGAGCCCGTCACGAGTTCATACGCCAAGGGGTTACCGTGGCCCATGCGGAAGACCGCTGTTGATTTGCGCAACAACACCGCTCGTTCGGCGAAGGCCATGATGCCACGGCGGGCGAGATCGCTGAGCTGGTCGCGCTTGGACGGCTGGTCGACGGCGCCACGGTTGCGGCGGCGCTCCAGCATTTCTAGGGTCTCCTCGATCGCGTTTGTGCCGGCCGCGCGCAGGTCGCGCCGGAAAAGGCGGTGCCCCCATGAGCCTTGGTCTCCGCTGTACGAAACGAGGCTAACGCCGATCTGTGTAATGGTGACGGGAAGCGTGTCGTGCACCGCGATCGTGCCGTCACACGCCTCAACGCCGCCGTTGAACAGCAACTGCGAATGCACGGTCTCGACCTGCTCGACTGTCGTCTTGAAGACACCTGCACACGCTGGGCGTAGCGGGCGTGTCTTGAGGAGGGGGAAGATCTGTCGCCGAATCTCCCGGTGCATCTCGCCTTCCTGCCGCACCGCGTCGGATACTTCCCTCTGCACCCGCTCGTACATCGTCGCCAGTTCCGCGCCCGGCCGCCACGTGTCCAAGTCGAGAGCGTGTTCGAGCGGCTCGCCGAAGGCGGTCTGGAAGTCGGACGCCTCCAAGGCGGACAGCTCGGAGCTGACAGACGCGGGCTTATCGAGAGGTTCGGGGTTCATTGGACTGGCTCGCTGGTTGGGTGATGCGGTCCTCCGTGACCGCCCGCCCGGCTCTGTTCCGCGCCGGGAGCAGAACTGCGACATTGCTTCACTAGGATTCCAGGCCGAGCCACTCTTTCATCGATGGGATTGGTCGCGCCGAGGCGCAGATGACACGGGCATACCCGTCAGCGACCGACGCCGGCAGCCCGAACTCACGCGTGAGAACACTGCAGACGGTGTCGACACCAATGCCGATGGTGCGAGTTCGCGCGAGCACCTCGCGACGAGGGGCGAGCAGTTCGAGTGCGAGCGCGTCCGCCGAGTCTTCGCGTGCGACCGTCTCGGCGTCGTCCGCGAGCCCGCGAGGACCCCGGTGCCATAAGCGGGCGTACACACCTACTTGGACGCGGCACAGCACAGCCGAGAGTCGTTCCTCCGGAGTCGCTTGGCGATCTCCATCGAGCACCGGGACGATGACATCGCCCAGGGCTCGCATGGCGGCTTGTCGCGGTAGGAGGTAATCGAGCAGGAAATGCGCAGTCTCATGAGCGAGCGACATGCGCTGCTCGACAATTGGATCGAGCCCATCGATAAACACGAGTCCGCGGCCGCGGGACGCGACAACACACGCCCGAAGGTCGCGCTTGGCCGGCGAGACCAGATGCGCCAAGCCATCCGCCGCCAGCCAGTCTCGTACGAGGTCCGACCTCAACCTCGGCAACTTCACGATCCCAAGTGGTAGTGCCCACAGCACTGATGCCTCAAGCTCCCTCGGGAACCCAGGGGGGTCGCCGGCGAGCTTCCAGAAACTCGCAGCAATCGACCTTATCTCGGCGTCATGCATCGGGTACTTTCGGGGCACCGCCGGGACTTGTGGGGTCGATACGGTCGCGCGCCGCCAGTAGGAAAGACGACGTCTGCTGAGAGCCCGCGCCGCGCAGAGAATGGAGCGAGCTTGCTTCACGAACCAACCGAGCCAAGGCGGTAGAGTCGCAGCCAACAAAGCCCGCGATCCGCGTCACATCCTCGCGAAAGGCCGGTGCCTCAGCCCGCGGTGCGCGACAGAGATATAGCTCAAACAGCTGAGCCGCACGTAATCCCAACATCGAGGCCAGCGACTCCCGCGTAGCTCGCCCTGATCCAATTATCGCCTCTAGTAGGCACCCTAGAAAGAATGGATCGTTGGCTGCGCGCGCGGCAGCGTTGGCGAGGCCTTGTTGGTGCTGCTCAGTCATCTAGTGTCCCTGGCACTGAGCGCTTAAGCCGCTTGAGTAAGCGGTCCTTGGCCTGCTTGACAAAATGGCGCTGCTCACTCTCGGGCTGATGAGCGAGGCCGAGAATCGTTGCGTACGGACCCGTCGCTCGCTCGCCCGCGGCAATGAGCCGCAGGACCGCAAGGTCCTCCACCGACATTGAGTTGATCGGACCAGTGACCAGTGCATCGATCCGGGCGCGGGCGATTTCTTGGTCGGCAACGTCATCGGAAGGGCTCGCTATCTCGATGTTCCCCGCCGAACCACGAAGTTCGACAACCGCGAAGCGGAGAACTCGGTCGTGGTGCCGCCTTTCTTTCTTCAGGATGTTGGCGAGATTGCCACGGGCGGCCATCTTCAGGTATGCCCAAAGGTGAAGGCGGGCAGGGTCGAACGCCTGCGGTCGCTTTGCAAGCTCCAGGATCGCGTCCGTCGCGGCGTCGAATACGACGCAGTCATCCCGAATCCGATGAGAGCCTCGCCGAAGCTCGTCAGCCAGCGCGTCGAGGGCATGCTGGGTAAGTTCCGCGGGTGCAACGGGATCGGCGGCGAGTAGCCGTCGATGAAGTTCCAGTAGGCACTCGGTGGACGGAATGGCCGGCATATCGCAATCTCACACCTTGAAGAGTCCCAGGAAGACTTCTCCCTCCATCCTCTGAGCGAGCGGGTTCTGACCGCGCTTCGAGACCGGGAACGGCAGAGATCGGCGGCTCGGTTCGAGTCGGCGGAAGCGGCTTCCTGCGGAGCGAAGCCCGACTGACTCAGCGAGAGTGGCAATCACCTTGCCGGCATCCTTCGAGCCGGGCATGACGATCGACGGTCCGAGCGAAAGGACTGCGGTCCCCCCCTGCACGAGACTGGTCTTGATATTGATCAGCACTCGCCGCATGTCTGAGAGGTAGCGGCGCACGAGACCGAGGCGACGACGGTCGCCGATGTCAGACACAATCTCTCGCTCCATCGAAGATGGGAGGCTGTCGGCCGAGTACATGCCACGCTCGCTGCCGATCATTCCTCCGCGGACATCGCGGAGACTGTTGAGCTCGTGACCCATCCACAGCAGGGAGAACTTGTGAGCGCGTATGTAGTCGATCGCATTGAGGTATGGAGGTGAGGTCAGCACCAATCGCGCCGAGCCGGATACGATCGGTGCCTCTCGCGCATCGATCCGACGTATCGAAGCAGGGCTCGAAGGCGACTGGCCCTCACCGAAAGGCAGACGAGACAACACCGACTTGGTGCGGCGCTCCCAGGCTTCAAGCGGCACCAGCACGTCCTTGTCATCCACTCTGTGCGGCCGAGATCGCGCAATGTCCAGTGCGAATGATGCGCCAGCGGACTTCGCAATGATCAGCGACGAGAAGACCGTCCAAGCCAGGTCTCGCGTCTTCCCTCCAGGCAGGGAGGCGATCTCCGATGCGAGCGCAAAGAGCTCCTTCTGGGATCGAGGGGGGAACCAGTACCTCAGGAAGTCCTGCTCTTCGTCCTCAAAGTGGGACCGGACGGTGTCGACGCGCAGCCCAGCGTTGAGTCGCCTCCGAGCGCCGGCGACAACCCGGGCCATTGCGCGCTCGGCCCTGGCTCGCGTGTAGCTGCTGGCACCCACCCTGGTCAGGAGCAGAGCCATCGGGTCGATGTCCGCACCGACAAAGACTCGCCCGGCCTTCAGCGCAGCAATAGCCGTGGTTCCGGATCCCACCATCGGGTCGGCGACGACGTCACCCGGGTCGGTGAGTCGCTCGATGATTTCCTGCGCCAACCACACCGGCATACGTGCCGGAAACGGGTGGTATGCCGGCGGATCGAGTCGGACTCTGCCCCGCGTTGCAATCCAATCCAGGGTTTCACCCAAGCGTTCTGATGCTGCTCTTGACACAACCGATTGTCCGACAAGTAGGTAGGCGACTGGTTCTCGAGTTCCGTTCAGGGTACCGATCCCTTGGGTGAGCCGCGCGAGCGACTCGCATTGCAGGGCGGCACCGCTCTCGACTGCCGAGGACATCGGGCGCCACAACCATGTCGGCACTGGAGTGCCGGGGCGAACTCGCGGCGGTCATCGCCGGCGGGATCGCGCGTCGCCACCCCTTGCACTCCACCTTGCACCTGCGCTTGCACAGACTGGCGGCCGCGCCTGACCATTGTGGTCCACCCGTGTCACTTTCGCGGCCTCTGGCCGACCTCGCGGCCTAGCTCTCAGCCGCCGCGTAAGTGGCGCCCGTGTCGCCTCTTGTCCGCTCCGGTCGCGTCCTGTCCTCTCTGGTCCACGAAAGCGGGTGAAGGGACTCGAACCCTCGACATTCAGCTTGGGAA
>Ga0268299_1001661_pt1 | contig 35122 bp, 20 predicted proteins | sample NOBtaG_FD_193484 | JGI IMG/M metagenome (GOLD analysis project Ga0268299, IMG submission 193484) | Activated sludge microbial communities from bioreactor in Nijmegen, Gelderland, Netherland - NOB reactor | ecosystem: Engineered > Bioreactor > Aerobic > Activated sludge | place: Netherlands... | reverse complement strand
CCTTCTCGAGTGGAGACATAGTGTTCTCACTGTCTCTGGTGCCGAATTGACACTTGGGAAACCTGCGGCAGAGCGAATAGCGATTACTTAGAAAGTGTCCCCAAACTATCACTTCGCCTCCGGAGCGGGCCGATGCAGCATGAGGTTGATCATGGCGATTCGGACTCATGCTTCGCACGTTTGCTGATGGCGTTTGTAGTCCTTGGACAGCCGGCGGAACTTGTCGAGCGGGGAGAACGCGCGCCCGACGATTCGGCGTTTGCGGATGACTTGGGGAAGCCGGGGACGGGAACCGGTTTTTCCTTCCTCGGACGCGGTTAGCTCGGGCTGCATGGGGGGCATGGCTGGTCTCCTCGCAAGGTTCGTCGAGCTTGGCTCGCAGCTTCGCGTCACTGGCCTGACTTCACAACCGCCGACTTTGCTACGGAATGATGCCCGCCCTGTCGTCGAGCGCGAAGAGGGCGCGGGGGGTCCTCGATCGGGTCGGGAGGCTCGCCGTATTGGAGACAGCCCTTTTGCGACTTCAGCGTCATGACAACCGTACCCGGATGATCACGCAGGAAGAACATATCGCGTGCAACAAACTCGTCCTGAGTGCTCGGATGAGCGGCCCACTTCACCGCATTGAGGAGGTTATCAGGGCCGCCTGCGTGATATAAGGAGAAGTCGGGCGATAGGCCGCCGCAGTGCCGAGCTTCCTCCGAAAAGATACCAACTCCGGACCGAGACTCCGTGCCGAGAACACACCTCCGCCAACGACCCCTGACCCGCCGCATGCTCTGAAAAAAAACGCCCGCCGCTTCGCATCGAGCCCACGACGATCAACCGCGATTTCATCCGCCGCCACCGCCCCCGGAAGAGAGAATGGAGGGAGAGCCTACCGCCGCCACGCCGGTCAACATGGGGCAGGGAGGACGGTTACGCATCTCCGGCGAGACGATTTCCCTGCTACACGCGGGCCCGTGAACGGTTATGGGGTGAGGGGTGGATTTTCGGCGCAGCTCACGCCACGAGAGTCCCCCGGATTTTCTCTGTGACCCGGACCCGCTCCTTCATGGAGACTTTGGAACTTGCCCCGAGGAGGGCGAAGCGCGCTTGCCATTCATCTACTTCGACGCTGGCTTCACCCTGATTCGCCCGCACCCGGGCGTGGGGGAGGTCTATGCGGAGCACGCTGCCCGGTATGGGGTGGTGGTGTCGGCTGCGGAGATGAACGCGCACTTTCGCACGGCGTGGCGCGCGTGCAGGGCGGCGTGTGCGTCGGCGATTCCGTATGGGCGCACGGATGCCGAGGCGCGCACGTTTTGGTATCGCGTGATCGCGGAGACGATTGGTCTGACGGGGAATTCGGCGCCGGATGCGAGCGCGTTTTTCTCGGACTTGTTTGACGCGTTTTCGGGGGGGCGGCATTGGCGCCCGTATCCCGATGTGGCCGAGAGCTTCGACCTGCTTCGCGCGCGCGGGATTCCGTTTGGTGTGCTGAGCAATTGGGACCTGCGATTGCACTCTGTGCTGCGCGAGTTGTTCGCGGACGAGGTGTTCGCGTCGGTGGTGATTTCCGCCGAGGCCGGCGCGGAGAAGCCCTCGCGCGCGATTTTCGAGTACGCCGAATCGATGATCCCTCCCGGTCTGGCCGAGGATGGCATCGCGATGATCGGTGACGAGCGCGACGCGGACGGCAACGGAGCGCGAGGCGCGGGTTGGGAGGTGTGCGTCCTCGATCGCGAGGGACGGCTTGATGTGAACGGGGAACTCCCCGTGGCGCGCACGCTCCCCGATGCGGTGCGGCACGTGCTGGGGGTGCGCGCGTGAAAATTCGGCCTCTGCCGGCACCGTCCACGGTGGATCGGATTTTCGTGAGGCTGACAAACTGGGTCGGCGATGTCGTGATGGGGACTCCGTTCCTGCAACGCCTTCGCGAAGTTTATCCCAGCGCGGACATCGTCGTGGCGGGTCGCAGCAACGTGACGGGTCTGCTCGTCGGGCACCCCGCCCTCAACGAGGTCTGGACGATCAACGATCGCGGCGCGGGCGGGTTCATTTCGACGGCGAAACGGATCCGCGCGGGCGGGTTCGATCTCGGATTTTCGCTGCCGAACGCGAGTCGCGCAGCGCTCTTGATGCTCGCGGGGGGCGTGCGCGCGCGGGCAGGCTATGCGCGCGACGGGCGGGGGGCTCTCCTGACGCATCCCGTGCCGCTGCGGCCTGACGATCTGGCGGTGCACGAGGTCCGTTACTATCTGCGCCTTCTCGATGCTACGTTTCCGCGCGTAGGGCCTCCGCCGGATTTGCTGCTGGCGGTCTCGGCGGAGGAACTCGCCGAGGCGCGCGCGTGGCTCGCCTCGATTGGTGTCGAGCCGGGGCAACTCGTCGTCGGGGTGAACCCGGCCGCTTTCTATGGCACGGCGAAACGCTGGCATGCGGACCGATATCGAGCGGTGGCGGCACACCTCGTCCGGGCGCACAACGCGCGTGTCGTCGTGACGGGACTTCCAACGGAAAGGGATGTCGGCGCTGAGGTATGCCGCGACGCCGGGCCAGCGTTCCACAACGCCGCCGGTGAGATGAAGCTGCGTCGGTTGATGGCGTTCCTGGCGTGTGCGGATCTCTTTTTGACGAACGACAGCGGTGCCATGCACATCGCGGCCGCCCTGGGCACGCCGCTCGTTGCGGTGTTTGGCAGCACGGACTGGGTCACGACGGCACCCCTCGGCGAAATGTCCTCGATTGTGCGCGCAGAAACGGACTGCGCGCCGTGTCTCCTGCGTCATTGCCCGATTGATCACCGGTGCATGAATCGGGTCGAAGTGGACCATGTGATCGCCGCCGCCGAAGAAATGCTCTCGCGCCGCCAGCCAACATAGGCGATTCCCCGGGCACCCCATGAACGCATCCGCAAACGCCCCCGGCATGTTGATCGCCCTCGAAGGAATCGATGGCGCGGGTAAGAGCACGCAGGCGACACGGCTCGCGGAGTGGTTGCGCGGCTCGGGGCGCACGACACTTGTGCTGCACGAACCGACGCGAGGACCGCACGGAATGCGGCTGCGCGAGCTGATGCAGGCGGGGCGTGACGGGGTGACTCCGCACCAGGAATTCACGCTCTTCCTGGACGACCGCGCGCAGAACGTACGCGAGAACATCCGCCCGGCCCTCGCCCGAGGCGAGATCGTGCTGATGGATCGGTACTACATCTCGTCGATGGGATACCAAGGCGCGCGTGGGCTCGACCCCGCCGAAATTCGCACCGCCAATGAGGCGTTCGCGCCGGTGCCCGATCTGATCATCATGTTCGATTTGCCGGTTGCGGTGGCGCTCGATCGCATCCGGAAGCGGCACGGCGACGGGCCGAATCTTTTCGAACGCGAGGAGCATCTGCTGCGTGCCCAGGCGATTTTTGACGGCCTGACGGGATTCCCTCGCGTGCATCGCATCGACGCCACGCGCGATGAGACGAGCATGCTCAACGAGTTGAAGGCGCTGCTCTCAACTCTTCTCGCGGGGTAGTTTTTCCGTCCCGGAAACCTTCGACACGCGCTCGCGAGAGACGCGGTCGCGCGAGACTCGATCACGCGACGTGCGCGCGTCGGAGGGGCGGGCTCTCTTCCCATCCGCCGCACGATCGAACATCGCATCATACACCGACACCGCAGCAAAACACAGCCACACAAAGATGCACGGAACTGCGACGCCGTAGGGCTCGAGCGTCTTGACGCCGACCTTTGTCGTCGAAGCCAGATAGTACACGCCGAGCAGAACCGCCGCCGCCGCGAGATTCAGAATCAGATATCCGAGGAGCGATAGCCTCCGCCCCGATCCGCCGCCGTCGCTCAATGCGCACCGCCCGAGGGGATTCCGCGCGAGGATGCCGCGCAGATGGGATTCATGCGCGGGTGGAGGGGATGTGGCAAGCTCAGGGAGGGGGCGGGGGGGGGAAATGGGAGCCGAAAAGTGTGCAAAGAGCGCAAAGGGTTGCCCATGCCACCTTGGTTGTGCGGCGCCCCGGTTTCGATGCGGCGGATAGACTCAGCACTTGTGCTCTTCATTGCATCCTTCGCGCACTTTGCGGTGCCCGAATCTCCCTGTTTCGTTCGCGCTTTGCAGTCCTGATATTTTTTCTTGTTTCTCTCCTTGATTCTCTTCCCCAGCGCGGCGCGCGAATCGACGTGGCGTCCGTTGTTGCGGCGCGCAAAATCCAGCCGTCCCTCCTTTCGCTCCGGTACATCACCATGTTTCCTCTGACGAAGCAGCTATGCGCTGCCGCGTGTGCCCTGTTGTGTCTCCTGCCATCGATCGTCGCAGCGTGCGACGCGTGCCGAGTTTCGCAGGAAATCCGTGTCGAATCCCCGCTCGAGGCTGAGTGGAGTTACCCCGCCGCGCGCGAGCAACATCGGGCGGCATTCGCATGGGCGAGGGCACTGCGCGACGACGAATCGACGGCCACGATTGCGCTCGTGACGGACGCAGCGACGTCGGGGACGATCTCGCGCAGAATGGCCGCACTGCTCGCCGCGCGTGAAGCAGGCGTGTCGATCGCACAATCGACGGAGCAATACGCGGAGATCACCTCGGCGGCGATGCTGCTCGCGAAGGATGACATCCTTGGATGGGGTGCCGAGGCGCTCTGGCGTGACCATGTTCCAGCGTTTCGCTCGATGGAGCACCCGAGCCTGCCAGATTTCCTGATCGCGCAATTGGGCGAAGACGGGATCATGAACAACGCGACGCGCGGCGCCGATTTGCTGCGCTTGGGGATGATCGAAGACAGCACGCGATACACCGATGCGCTCGCAGCGTGGTGGCGCACGCATCCGGTCGCGCAGGATGCGGAAATGCCCCAGGCCTCGCTGATGATTGGCAGCCTGCTCTTGCTGCAGGCTTCGTTGGACACGGAGACGTTCGGTGATGTGTCCGAAACGTGGGGATCGCTCGCGCTGAATGATCGGACGGGGGATCTTGGTGGATGGCGCGCACTCTCACCAGAGGCACAGGCCACGGTGCTGGAGGTTGCATATCGATTTTCGAGTCGCGGGTGGTACCCGGAATACTTCCTCGATGTCGTGGCAGGGTGTGCGCGCCGTCGTGCTTGGTCGATCCTGACGAGGAGCACCCCTCTCGCCGAAGAACAGCTCCTGACCATGATGGCCAGCGAGCGCCACTCGCGCTTCGATCGCCTCCGCGCGACGGTCGTTCTGCTCACGCGCGACCCGGAGGTGCTCGCTACGCCGCGTGGGCTCGATTCGTTCACGGAAGTCGCGGCGATGGATTATTGGCTCGCGAATTCGTCGTGGGAACTGCTGCAACGTCATGAGGGCATGGCCACTGAGGAAGAGTCATGCTGGGGTGTCTCGGACTCGTGGCTTCTCCATGAGTGTTTCGACGCGTCCGATGCCATCCCACCCCCATTCCCGGAAGCAACCATGCGCTCGGTGCGAGAGAAGATCGTCGCACATTTGCGCGTGGCGCTCGCGAATGAGGTCGAGCCAAGGCGCCAAATCGGTCTTTGGTCGTTTCTGCTGACGGCAGAGGACGTACCTTCGCACCCCGTGATCGCTCAGGCGGCAGTTTCAAACTTTGTCGCGGACGATGAAGTGGGGAACGCGACCGATGCGACCAGGGCGTTGGAGCGCGTGGGAACAGAAGGGATTCGCGCTGCTCAGGCTGGGTTGCGCGTCGCGGTCGAAGTCGGGGACTGGCAGCTCGCGTCGAAGTGCGCTGATTTTCTCGAAGCCAATGATCCCGAGTTTCAGAAATCGGCGCACCCTCAGGTGATGGCGCTGATGGCACGGCAACTCCTCGATGACGAGGTCGAAGGGAACGGGGCGGCGGCGATGCGCTATCTAGGAGGCTGTGGCGACGCCGCCCGCCCATATCTGCTCGCCATTGTGGATTCCGGAGATGAGCAGGGTGCGCGATACGCGGGCCGTTTGCTGGGGGAATGACTTCCTCGCGATGACTCGGGTCTTGCACACTCGATGGGAGCACTACAATCTCGCAGCAACGGTTTCGCCCAGCCAAACTCCGCAAGCGAGTTCCTCTCATGTCTCAGGAACAAGAATCACCACGCGTCGGGGATGACTCACCAGCCACACTGAGCATCAAACCACCAATGATCGTTTCCGATCAGGTGGAGCCGGTCGCGCACACGATGACGCTGTGGAGCGTACAGGTGGATTCGCTGGACGAAGCGGAAGGGCCGCGAACATCGGAGCCTGCGGCGGGCAAGGAGCAGCCGTCCAGTGCCGCACCCGCAGGGCCGATGTACAAGCTGGTGCGCCAAGTCGGCTCGGGCGGAATGGGTGAGGTCTTCGAAGCCGTTCAGGTTTCGCTGGATCGTGTGGTCGCAGTGAAACGGCTCAAACGCCCACGGCTCGGCGAGTCAACCAAGAACTCCGCCGCGCTGTTTCGCACCGAGGCCGTGATCGCGGCGCGGTTGGAACATCCGAACATCGTCCCGGTGCACGACCTCGGCACGGACGAACTAGGATCGCCGCTGCTCGCGATGAAACTCGTCGAGGGAAGCCCGTGGGATGGCGCGCTGCGCGGTGAAGTGAAGACTTCGCCGTGGGAGGATTATCTTGCGCGGCACGTGGACATTCTCATCGACGTCGCTCAGGCCGTCGCGTTCGCACACGCGCAAGGCATCGTGCATCGCGATTTGAAGCCTGCGCAGGTGTTGCTCGGATCGTTCGGTGAAGTGATGCTGACCGACTGGGGCCTTGCTGTTTGCACCGACCACGGCACGAAGCCCGCAAGTGAAGGACGCATTTTGGCGGCGCACTTGCCGACGCCAGCGACCGCGTCATCCCCTGCTGGGACGCCCGCGCTGATGGCACCAGAGCAAACGGAGTTTTCCGCAAAGGGAATCGGGCCATGGACGGACGTCTTCCTGCTGGGTGGAACGCTCTACTATGTGCTGACGACATCATTTCCGTTCGCCGCGGAAAGCCCGGTGCGCGCGGTCGAACTCGCCAAGGAGTGTCGGATCCAGCCGCCCTCAGAGCGTTCGCCCAATCGAGCAATTCCCGCGGAACTGGAAAGCATCTGTCTCAAGTGTCTCAAGGCTGCTCCTGCGGAACGCATGGGCTCTGCACTCGAGTTCGTGCGCGCGTTGCAGGATTACAAGAGTGGCGCGATGCAGCGCCGAACCTCGACGAAGCTGACGGACGAAGTGAAGGTGAAGCTCGAGGATGGGAAGGGTTCATATGCGTCCTTTGGCGAATGCGCGAGCCTGCTCGCCCAGGCCGCCTCGCATTGGGGTGCGAATCCCGCTCTCCGCCCGCTGCAGTCAATGATGCTCGCCGGGCACGCGAGGGCGGCATTGCGACAGGGCGACCTCTCGCTGGCGCGACTCCAAGCGGAACGACTCGACCCGGATGCGAAGGAACGCGACGCGATCTTGCGTGAAGTCGCACAGGCGGAGGAAGCCCTCGCAGAGCAAGCACGCCAGCGACGCATGGCGATCCGGGTTGCCGCGTCGCTGCTGATCATTCTCGCGGTCAGCGCGACGGCGTTCACTGTTGTCTTTCGCAATGAGCGCGACGCGGCACGCGCGAGCCAACGCCGTGCGGAGGTCGCCGAGACGGAGAGCGCAACGCACCTTGCCGAGTCGCGCACGGCGCGCGCCGCGTCGGATGGGCTCGTGACATTCATGATCGACGATCTGGCGACGCGCATCGCGCCGCTCGATCCCGAACTCAAGTCCCTCGCCGAGGTCACGCGGCGCGCGGCGGAACACTTTGGCCAGGCAGCGGCGGATCTCGACGACGTCACTCCCGAAGAGCGGTGGCGCGTGATGTCTGGATTGGTCAAAGTGGGCAAGACCGCGGGAATGCAGGGGGATTTCGAGGTCGCGTTGAACATGGGCAAAGCGGCCATCGGCATCGCGGAATCTGCCTCGTGGATCGCGTCGGACAAGACGCATCCGTGGCACCACCTGATCGCGCAAGCGTACGCTGGCAAGGCTTCGGCGCTCCGTCAGACGGGAGACATCGAGGCGGCACTCGCTGATGGCGAGAAGGCATTCGCGCGAATCGACCTCGCGCTTAAGGAGTGTGAGGATTGTGAGGAGGTCCTGCACGACCAGCGACAGCTCTACCTCCAAATGGCGAAGGCGCGGGAATCACACGGCGAGATTCCGCCGGCAGTGGAACTCGGAAGGAAAGCCGTCGAAGCGGCGCGCGCGAATCATGCCGCGAACCCGGATTCCGCCGATGCGAGGCTCGAGCTGATTGCGTCCGTGAGTGAACTCGCGCGGCTTGTGAACTTGCTGGGCGACTACGACGAATCCAAGGGACTGGCCCGCGAGGCGGAACAGATCATGACCGACGGTCCCGACCCACACAGCCAGTCTCTCGAGTACCAGTACTCGTCAGCGAACACGCTCAACGTCCTGTCGAGCACCGTCGCGGAAAGCGTCGATGATGTCGCCGAGGCGATCCGTCTACGCACGAGGTCGGACGGATTCTTTGGCGAGCTCCTGCGGCGTGCTCCTCATGTTCAGAAGTACCGAAAGAGCGCGATCCGGAATCGCTTCGCGCTGGCGGATGCGCTCGCGCATGGAGGCAATCCGAAGGACGGACTTGCGGCGGCGATGGAGGGCATTGAGTGGACGCATGAGCTCGTCCAGTTGAGCACGGCGGATTGGGATTCGAGTATGACGCTCGGCGAGAACTACGCGTGGGCGGGTGATATCGCGCGCCAGGGAAAGGAGACGACGCGCTCCTTGGAATTGCTCGATACAGGCCTGACCATCATGAAGGAATGCATCGATGCGCAGCCGTCGAGCATCACGTGGGGACATTCGCTCGCGACGGCCTACATGCATCGCGGAACGCTCAAGGCTGGAATGGGTGATCGTGAAGCCGCGATCGAGGATTTCCGGCTGCATCAGGAAACCTTTGCGCGGTTGCTTGAGTCCGATCCCAAGAACATCGAGTGGCGACGCGAACTCTCAGCGGGTGTGAGCAACCTCGCCGCGATGTACGCAGCCGCGGGCGAGACCGTGCTTGCGGAGCAGTACTTCCAGCAAATGAGAAGCCTCGCCGAGGAATTGTACAAGGATGTCGGCCCTGCGCCGTTTGTCCTGTACCAGATCGCCATCTCGAACAATCGGCTCGGAGGCGTGCTGTGGGATCTTGGGCGAGTGGACGAAAGCGCGGAGGCGTATCTTGTTTGCTCGCGAACGCTCGATGAACTCGCAAAGGAAGTCCCCGGCGGCGCGAACGAAAGATTCGTGCGCACATCTGCGTTGGTGTTTGCGGGGGACTCGCTCGTGCTCCTTGGGCGCAAGGATGAGGGGCTTGAACACGTGAACGAAGCGATGCGGAGGTTCAAGGCCGACAAGGAAGCCGGACTCATGGGCGAATCGGGTTACGGTCAGTGGATGGGGAAGTCACTGCGCATCACCGCGGTCGCGCAGATGCGCGCGGGCGAGCTCGATCTGGCGACACAATCACTCGATGAAGCGGAGATGCTGCTCGAAGTCTGCGCGGCGCGGGGCAAGGACCCGCGCTGCCTGATGGAGTACGGGCTCGTGAGCGCGTTGCGCGCGCAGATTCTGGAACAGCGCGGATCGCAGGAGGACGCACTCGCGATGTTCGCGGTCGCGCGAGAGCGGCTTGAGAAAAGCCGGCCGAAGCCGACCCAGGGCAATGCGCGATTTGCGGCACTGGAACTGGCGCGCGCGATGTTCAAACTCGGTGATGTGGAGGGGGCACGCGCGATCGCGGAGTTGCTTTCCAAGGCCGCCATCGAGGATGCGTCGTTCGATGAACTCTGTGCCCGGCATGGTGTGACCCGACCGGATTGATCGGGTCACACCCGGGGCCGAGACTACTTCTCGAATGCCTTGGAGTCCTCGACGAATGCAACCATGCCTGCATCGCTGAGCGGATGGTCTGCGACTTTCATGAGGAGATCGCTCGGCACGGTGAGGATGTCGGCTCCGGCCTGAAGCGCCTCTGTCACTTGCGAGAAGTTGCGGAAACTCGCGGCGAGAATCTCCGTCTGGATGTCATAGTTCGCAAAGGTCTGCGCGATCTCGCGGATGAGCCGAATGCCCGCGTCTTTGCGCTGCCCTCCGCACGCGACGTACTCCGTGTTCGCGACGTTCTGGTCGCCCTTCGCATTCTTGTGGTCTTCGATGAAGTGAAGCGAGTTACCGGGCGTGCGTTCCGGCTGATCGTTCTTGTACATGTAATCGGCGATACGGCCGAGGAACGGCGACACATACGTCGCACCCGCCTGCGCACACCAGTAGGCCTGCGTCGTGTTGAAGATGAGCGTCGCATTCGTCCGGATGTCGCGCTTCCAAAGTTCGCGCAACACCTTCAGCCCGGTGAACGGGTCGAGCTTTGCATCCACCTTGGCGTATCCTCCCGTCGGCACTTTGATGACCGAGTTGTCACCGAGGGCACGCAGCTCCTCCGCCTGCTTGACCATTTCATGGAAGGTGAGCGCGGTCAGTTCGAGCGAGACGGGATGCGGTGCCAGCGTGCGGCAGATCTCCGCCATGAGTTCCTTCGCCTCCGCCCAGCTCTTCGCGCCGGCGCGCTTGAGCAGCGTCGGATTCGTCGTCACGCCGTTGATGATGCCGGCCTCGAAGAGCGGCTTGATTTCCGAGAGCACGGCGGTGTCAGCAAAGATGCGCGGGGCGCGCGCGGCTGGATGCGCGATTTTCTTTCCGGAGGGCGTTGGGTTGACGACATCCATGCCGCGGCGGCGATGGAGGGTTGCGGAGGTGTAGTTCTCGGCAGGGAACATGGCTGGATTTCTCTCAATGCGAGTGGTCGTTCATCGTCTCGATTGAGGAGCACTCCTACGCGACGGGTCCACAAGGATCATGCGCGAGACGATTCAGCGCGGTTTGCGCGACTCGTTGCGGCCCGTGACGGTGCGCCAGAGCTTGCCTATCCCCACACCAATGTTGCGGCGCGTGCGGCGGCCGCCGTTTTCATCGACGATGCGCGAGGCTTCCTTCGGCAGCGCTCGCAGACGCTTCAGCAGTAGGGCTGCCCATGCGAATTCCAACGCCAGGATGCCGAGGCCTGCGAGCATCAGTGGAAAACCCGGGCCGGGAAGGGGGAGCATCAGGACGCCTCCCATGATCGTGAGGGTACCGGTGATCGCGATCCCCGCGCGACGAAGCCACCTGCGCAGGGACTGCTCACGCCCGTCGTCCGTGGCGACAGGTGTTGGGATAGGCTCGATTTCTTTCCTGATCTCTTCCGGCGTGTTCATTGCGCGCGGATGTTCTCTCTTCCTTGCATGATTGAATGCATCACACACGGGCACGCCCATTGTGAGGGGAGCGTTCACTCATCGTCCAGCACCAATCGACGCGTGCCCTTGCGCACCGCAACTGGAGTTGCGAATGTGTCGTCACCCCACGCTGAGCGAGCACTATGAGCGCTGAAGATTCGTCGCTGAAAGCCCCCACCGACCTACCTGCCGAGGCGACACTGAGCTACATCGGGGACAAGTCGAGGCTCCCCGATTCACCGGTGAGCGCAGCGACGCTCAGTATCGCTCGCTGGAGCGTCTCTGTCGGAGCGACGGCAGCGCCACACGCCGAGACGGCTGAGCCCACCCCTGATTCGAGCACGGCTACGACGACACCTGCGGCGAATCTGGTGCTGCGGGAACTCATCGCAAGAGGAGGGATGGGGGAGGTTTGGGAAGCGTTCCAGCCCTCGTTGGAACGTGTCATTGCGGTGAAGCGCATGAAGAACCTCGAGCACGCCAAGACTCCCGAAGCTCGCGCTCGCATGGACGCGGAATTCCGCCGCGAAGCCATCATGGCCGGACAGCTCGAACATCCTAACATCGTGCCTGTCCACGATCTGGGTGCGGACGATGCCGGTGACTTGCTCCTCGCGATGAAGCTCGTCCATGGCAAGCCGTGGGACGCGGTCATCGACGAAGACATGGCCACCCTTTCGACGGCCGATTTTCTCGCGCTTCACATTCCAATCCTGATCGACATGGCGCAGGCGGTCGCGTTTGCGCACTCGCGCGGGATTGTGCACCGCGATCTGAAGCCGGCGCAGGTCATGATCGGCGAATTCGGCGAAGTCCAACTGATGGACTGGGGTCTTGCGATTTCGCTGCACGAGGACGATCCGAACGCGCCCCTCCCTGCCCGATTGACGGTTCTGCCGACAAAGGCGACCGGTTCCTCCCCCTCCGGCACACCTGCCCTGATGGCTCCCGAGCAGACAAGGATGTCCGCAGCCGACGTCGGGCCATGGACGGACATCTACCTTCTCGGCGGGACGTTGTACTACCTGCTGACGGGGAGCTTCCCACATCGCGCGGAAACCGTGATCGCGACGTTCATGAAAGCGGCCCAAGGAAACGTCGAACCACCCTCAGTGCGTGCCAGCGGACGTGAGATTCCAGAGGGGCTCGAAGTCCTCTGCATGAAGTGCCTTCAGTTTGAAACGAGCGAACGCCTCTCATCTGCCAAGGAGTTCGCAGCGGCACTCCAGGACTATCTGACCGGCGCGGGAAGACGGCGCGAGTCCATGGCTCTGACACGCGAGGTATCGGGTGAGATCGAGCGCGCGAAGAATTCATACTCCGCACTCAGTGACTGCCTGACACAACTTAGTCGTGCAGCGGAACTGTGGTCACAGAATCCAGAAGTTCGGCTGCTAAGGCAGAGGACACATCTTTTCTACGGCGAGGCCGCCGTGGCGGCAGGCGACCTGCGCTTGGCGCGGCTGGAGGCGGAGCATCTTGATGATGGCGACGCGCGAAACGGCCTGATCGCTGCAGTGGAAGCAGGCGAGGCCGCCGCCATCGCCCAGGCGCGCACCAAGCGATTCGCGCTCGCTGCGTGCGCGGTGCTCGCGGTGATCATGGTCGTCGGCAGTATCGTCTACGCTCGCAATGTCACCGCCGCTCGAGACCTTGAGCGTCTGGCACGAACCGAAGCGGAAGAGGCACGCGACATGGCGAAGACCGCGCTCGCGGAGACACAGCTCGCGCGAGACGCGGCGACGCAGGCACGCGGACGCGCGGAAGGTTTGCTCGATTTCATGCTGCTGGACCTCAGCAAAGGGCTCGAGCCACTCGGAAAGCTGGAACTCCTCTCGGCTGTGTCGAAGAAGGCGACGGAGTACTTTGAGGCGATGCCGCTCGATGGGACTCCCACGGAAGTGCGTCAACGCGCGGGCGCGCTCCTGCAACTCGCGAGGGTCATTATCAAGGAGGGACGCCCCCAGGAGGCGCTCCCCATCCTCGACAAAGCCGATGATGCAATCAGTCGACTCGATGACCACGCTGAATATGCCAAAGGAACCGTGATACTCAGGATGGGTTCGCAGCTCGTGCGTGCGTCGGCGAACCGGAGCCACGGAGCGATTGCGGAATCCAAGGCCCAAACTCTCGCCGCGATCGCGACGTGGAATGCTGCCCCCGCAAGCGTGCGTGAAGCCGGAGACGTCCGAAACGTCGCTGCCGATGCGATGATGTCGATGTACGAAACTTCTCTCATGACAGGGGATGCCGACGCCGCGACGAGTGCGACCCTCTCCGGTATCGAAATCCGCCAACAAATCGCGAGTGAGTCCCCAGACAATCTGGCGAATCGAGCCGGTCTCGCGCGATTCAAGACTGGCCGCGGTGACGTGAGTGCGATTTTCCGAGGGGACATCCCGAATGCGATCATTCATTACACGGGTGCTCTCGCGGATATCCGCGAAGTTCGGCAATCCGATCCGACCGCGTATGACTTCATCCTGATCGAATCGCAGGTTCTGGGTCGTTTGAGCTACATGCATTCGCTCATCCCCGACGAGCAAGCGAAGGCGCTCGAGTACGGGCTGGCGAGTCTTGCCCTCGATGAAGCCCAGGCTATTCGCAACCCGACGAACATGGAGGCGCAACGCAGCCTCGCGGTCAGCCACTCCCTTATGTCGATCAGTCTGGAGAGACTGGATCGCTGCGAGGAGGCGATTGAACACGCGCGCAAGAGCGTCGAGGTTCAGAAGCGGCTCGTCAGCCTGGAGCCGGACAGCGTGGCAACACGCTCGGGTCTGGCATCGCGTTACGAGTTCCTAGGGAGCGTGCTCCTGCGGAGTGGAAAGGCAGACGAAGCGGCCGAGGCGTTTCAATCGCTAAGGGAAATCGTCGCTAAGCTGCCCCGCACCGAGGTGGAGGGTCTCGTCAGTGACATGGGCACCGCCACGATCTGGGCGGGGTTTGCGAGTTCTCTCCAGTCCTACTCGTCCCTGCTGTACCTGAAGGCCAAGCCTGAGGAGGCGCTAAAGGTCCTGGACGAGGCGGAGGATGTTTCACGAGTCGCTGCCGTAGATAATTCGAAGTCCGACAAGTGGCTGCTCTCGAAGGCAGATATCGCGGTGAAGCGCGCCGTGATCCTTTTGGAGCTGGATCGGTTTGAAGAGGCTGAAGCACTCATTGATGGGGCGATGCCGGAGTTGGAGCGGCTGAAGGAAAAGATGGAGTCAGGTGAACCGATCGAAGGGCTGGCCCCGGACCAAGTGAAGGGGACTGGTCTGGACATCCGCTCGATGCGCGTTACGGCGCGATTGATCAAGGGCAAGGTGCGCGCCGCAGCCGGGGACGAAGCCGGTGCGCGTGCGGCTTGGGAATCGGTGGAGGCGGCGCGCGCGGAACATGACGCAGCCCTATCCGGCGCGGACCCGGCGCCGCCGATGGGACAGTGTGATCCCGAAAGCGCGCTGAGGCGCGTCCAGATGGTCGTTGCGGCGCGGCAGGCAGAGGCATGGCTGCTCCTCGGCAAACCGGAGCTGGTCCGCGAACTCGAAGCGAACGAACTCCTGCCAAAGAAGTTCCGCACCTTATCGCTGCAGAAAACCGCGAAGAAACTCGGCTTCAAGTTTCAGGATGATGACGAAGGAGAGGACGCGATGCCGTAAAGCACGCATCCTCTCGCGATTGGTTTAGTCCTCGTCGGCGATCGTTGCGCCAAGCACTTCCTCGACGTTCGTAGCCCCCTGAAGGACCTTGCGCAGGCCAGCCGCGCGAAGCGTGGTCATGCCCTCTTGGATCGCCTGCCTCTTGAGCTTGTTGGTCGCCATGCCATCCATAACGGAGTTCCGGAGGTTGTCGGAGAGCTCCATGATTTCGTAAAGACCAACGCGGCCCTTGTTACCGCTTCCGCGGCAGACTTCGCATCCGGAGCCCTTGTAGAACACCGGGTTCTCCTCGGTGATGCCGAGGCTTTGCACCAACTCGGGGTCAGGCTTGTACTCGCCGCGGCAGTTCTTGCAGATGCGGCGCACGAGTCGCTGCGCCTCCACGAGGTTCAACGCCGCCGTGATCAGGAATCGTTCGATGCCCATGTTATCCATACGCTGGATCGTGCTGGGCGCGTCGTTCGTGTGCAGAGTGGAGAGCACCAAGTGGCCGGTGAGGGCCGCTTTGATCGCGATGCCGCCGGTTTCCAAGTCGCGGATTTCGCCGACCATGATGATGTCGGGGTCCTGACGAAGGAAGCTCTTTAGCGCGGCGGCGAACGTGAGCCCGATGTCCGGCTTCGCGGGGACCTGATTGATGCCCTTGAGATTGTATTCAACGGGGTCCTCGCAGGTGCAGATATTCTTGCGAGGGTCGTTGATCGTCGAGAGCGCGGAGTAGAGCGTGGTCGATTTACCGGAACCGGTGGGGCCGGTGATGAGCGCCATCCCCCACGGTTTGCGAATCGCGCTTTCCAACTTCTCCATGTCGCGCGGATCAAAGCCGAGATCCGCGAGGTTGAGCATCAGGCCCGCGGAGTCAAGAATACGAATAACGACCTTTTCGCCGTTCACGACAGGGCAGGTACTGACACGGAAGTCGATCGGGCGATTGTTGAACTTGATGCGGAAGCGGCCGTCCTGCGGGAGGCGGCGCTCCGAAATGTCGAGCTCCGAGATGATCTTGATACGAGAGACGATCGCGTTTTGGAACTTCTTCGGCGGAGAGGTCATCTCCTGGAGCACACCGTCGATGCGGTAGCGGAGCCGGATGACCTTTTCGTAGGGCTCGATGTGGATGTCGGATGCGCCCATCTTGAGCGCTTCGGAGACGATGAGGTTGACGAGCTGGATGACGGGCGCGGCGTTGACCTCGCCGTCATCGGAATCCTTGTTCTCCTCTTCGGCATCCATGAACGCGAGTGACTCGTTCGCGAGTTCGTCTTTCACGTTCGCAACGTCGGTATCAGTGATTTCCTTGAGCATTTCATCGAATCGCGAGCCCTCGCCGTTGGAACCGCTGACGGGGGGATAGAAGCGATTGATCGCCTCCATGATGTCCGACTCGAAGGAAATGACAGGGTTGATCTGCGACTTGGTCAGGAGTCGCAACTCATCGAGGAGGTAAATGTTGGAGGGATCGGAAAGTGCGATGGTGAGGGAGTCGCCGGCCTTGTCCACCGGCACGATCTTGTACTTCCGCGCGATCTCGGGGGGGATCGTCTTGAGCACGCCTTGGTCGATATCATAGTGCGCGAGCGTGATGAACGGAACGTTGAGCTGCTTGCTCAGCGCGGAGGACATCTCCCATTCACTGGTGAACCCAAGGTCGATCAGGACTCGCCCGAGACACCCCTTGGTCTTCTCCTGCTCCGTGATGGCCGAGGTCAGCTCATCGGACGTGATCACCTTGTCCTTGATGAGCATGTCGCACAGCTTCTTGTCCATTACCGAAGTCATGGATGAGGCACTCCGTTCAATTCGGGCGTGTTCCGATCATGCTTGTCGAACATGAATGGGCGAAGCGGGGGGGCTTCGTCAACACTTCCCGAGAAAATTCCGTACGGCGGGGCGATTCCTCAGTAGAAACCCTGACCCCCCGAAGGGGGGGCAAGGGCTCCCAAATCTGACTGTCTCGACGTATTCCGGAGTGCGTCTCAGAAGACGACGTTTGCGTTGTCTCCCGTACCTTCAGTGTTCGGCAGGCCGAGATTCATCACCCCCAGAAGTTCATTCAGGGTGTTGCGCGCATGATAGTTGTTCGTTCCGGGGTCGGTGTTCTCGAAGACGATGCCAGCGGCCTCGTTGTTTGAGGTGGAGTTATCCGTTACGGACACGCCAGTGACCGTCGAGGAAGCCACCCGAATCCCAAATCCGCCGGGGACGCGTGTGGAAACCTGCCCCTGATTCTGGTGATTCGAGCTGTGGTTGTTGAAGACGCGGCTGCGCGAACCGACTCCGATCCCTGCCGAGATCCCCAGCCCGGCCCCATTGTTCCCCGAGACCGAGTTTCCCGATACGACGTTCGTCTTGAAGCAGAGGATTCCGTAGGCGCTTCCATCGAACCCATTCGCTGTGTTGTCCGTGCAGGTGTTACCCTCGATCCAGTTTCCGTCGGTTGCATAGATGCCCGCCGCAGTCGCTCCGTCCCCCATCACAGTGTTGTTGTGGCAAACATTGTTGGAGATCGAGTGACGTCCTCCGATGCAGGAGATCCCTCGCCCATAGCCGGAACCGAAGCCTTTGTTGTCGTAACAACTGTTGCCGCGGATGAGCGAGTTGTTCCCAAGCACGATGATCCCATCCGCCGATCCGTTCTGAGGGCCACCACATTGCCCAAACGCCGTGTTGTCGACGATCACGCACCCGCCGCCGGCCGAGATACCGCACGAACCGCCGCTGACTTCAGCGCTGTTGTCCGAGGAGATGCAGTTGCGCACGACGGAGCCCTCGCCAACGTGGATCCCTGCGCCGTTCCCTTCCTTGTTGTTCAGGCGTGCGATGCAGTTTTCGACGATGCAGCCGTTGCCGACATAAATCCCATCTCGTCGGTTGTTCAGCACCGTGCAGTCCGATACACGCACCGAATCGTAGCCATCGAACCGAATGCCCTCGATGCCCCAGTCGCGGATGATGCCGTTCTTGATGACCACGGCGGTCTGACCCGAACTTGGCCCCGCGCCTCGGCCCGCGTCCTCCTCCTGCTGCGCCTCTCTCGTGATCCCACGGAGCGAGTTAGGAACACCGATCAGGCTGTAACCCGAGAGGTCGATCGTCACGTTGTCGGCGGCCACGATGATACCGTGTTCGCCTTCGACGCCGTAGAGATTCTCGGTGAGATAGTACGACCCGTCCTCGGTGATGACGTATGGAAGGCTGTCGATAATGGTGCGGGGTTCGACCTGGGACAGAGTTTTCATCGTCGATGATGGAGCCCCATGTGGCGCGACGAGATCGCCGGCGTAGGCAGTCATCGCGCCGAGTGCCAGAATCGGAGTTAGAACCAGCGAAAGACGTGGGCGCATGCGCATTGGAGTCTCCTCCCCCTTTAAGTAGGGGAACTTGATTGGGAATGTTAGGGACTACCCAAGGTTGCTGTTTAGTTGGCGGATGTCAACCCGCCTGATGCAGGGCCACCGCCAGAATAAGGGCGTTTTCAAAGTCGAACACAGGCAAGGCGTTCTGCTTGGTCGCAAGACGAGGCGCGCAAGCCGAGGATGACCAAGGCGTACCTCCTTTTGCGTGCATCCCGGCCGAGTCCGCAGCGCAACGAAGTATTGCGGACAAGGAGAACGTCCTGCCGACAGAAGGACTGCACTCAGTCACCGGGGCTGATCTGGCGGGAGGGCACGCGCTCGTAGAGGTCGTACACCTGTTCGAATCGCTCCCTCCGGCCGTAGTCGTCCAGTTCGCGGCGCGCCGCGCGGAGGTTGCGTTCGCCGAGGGGCGCGGGGGCAAACCGATCTTGGCCGAGGAGATGGTTGCTCCGGACGAATTCGTCATAGCGCAAGCGGGTGCCTCGCGCCGAGTCATCGATCCTCAGCAACGCCAGCATCGCCCACGCACACACGAGCCACACAAATGGCATGACCGGTTGTTGCGCCCTCGATTCCAACACCGAGCCGAGTGCGATCGTGCCGATCACACTCCCGACAAACACGATCATCCCGCGATCATCCCCCATCGGGCTGAACACGAATGCGTTGAGCATCAGGAAGAACAACAACAGCACCAACGGCACCGGGAGCCTCCCCGTTGCTGTACCGAAGATGACGCCCGCGAGGAGCAGCACCATGGCAACATCGCTGGAGAGCGTCGTGAACCTCAGCCAATCGGAACGCCGCCGGACATAATCCGCATTCAAGTCCTGTGGCACGTCCCGTGCCCCGAGGACGTAACGAAGGTTCTTGTGCACGAGCGTGCCCCAATCCGCGCGCGAGTCGAGGAGGAGCCAGGCTGCGCGCAGGGTGCTCCCCCCTGCGGCGTCGACGACCTGAATGTTCGGAGGAATCGAGGGATGGCGGAGCGCGTTCGCATTCCAGTGCCGGACCAATTCCCACTCGGTCATGCCGGGGAGGGCGAACTTTGGCGCACCCACGGCCGCGTTCCGCGAAGCAAGCGCGCCCGTGGCAAGGATCACCGGAAGCACAAGTGCCGCGAGCGCGTGCACCGGAGGGCGATTCTTGAAATCGCGCGCGACCATGATCGCGACAAGGGGAAGTCCGAATGCAAAGACGGGACGCATGAAGAGGCCACACGCGAGCGTGACACCGAGTCCCAGCCACCACACAGTCCTCTCTCGGTTCGCGAAGGCATGCACTCCGCACCAGAGCGCGGCGGCCAAGATCGCGACTTCCCATATCCACGGTCCGTATCGCACGCTCGCGATGGTCAGGCTCATGTTGGTCGCCACGAGCACTCCCGCGAGCACGCCGATCCCTCGCGTCGAGATACGTGCGGCGATGCTCGCGGCTGCCGGAGCGAGAGTTGCTCCCGCGAGGATCGTGAGCACGAGAAAGAGCGCGGGGCCGCCCGTTGCCTTGTACGATGCCATAAGCAACCACAACGCCCCGGCGCCGCGCGGAAGGCGATGATCCATCACATGCTCCCACCAGACGGGTGGGGCGGCCTCTGCCATGCGCCGCGAGATGCGGATGCCATCACTCGTGAGTGACCAGTCGCCGCGCTCGACGGATTGCGCCGCGAGATTCGTCCAGTGCGCGGCCATCGTCCGCGGCCATTCTTCCTGGCGGAGGATGGGGTGCCACTCGAGGTCATGCCAGAGACCGACACGCACAGCGACGCCGAGCATGAACAGCACGGCCATGATCCCGCGCCACACGCTTGGATCGGCGAGATCGAATCGCCGTCTCAAATGGTCCATCGCCGGGTTCACGTCTAGACTCGCCCTCCGCTGGTGGGGCGCGCGTCGGGGCGAAGGTGCATCGTCGCTGCCGGGCGCAGCAGGCGCGCGAGTTCTTCCCGCGCGGGCGCTGCCGTCGGCACCAAGACAGTCGTGTGCGCACGGAGAAACACGAGGTGCGCCGCAGCGATCGACTCGCCTAGTGCGCGTTCTAGCGCCGCGCGATAAAGCAGAATCTGCGGGCGGTAATCCTTGATCAGCGCGTTGAGTCGAGCATTCCGCGGGCCGGGATCGTCGGTCTTGAAATCGATCAGGACGATGCCGCCATCGGGCTGGCGGAAATAGAGGTCCACGACTCCCTGAAGAATCACCGGGCCGCGCGTTTCAAATCTCCCGCTGCGCAGGATTTCCTCGGGATCGACACCGACGGTGAACGGCACTTCGCGCTGCGCGCTGGCGGCGTTCTGCATCAGAGAGATTCCAAGTTCACCATTCATGAAATCCGCGATGTCATTGAACAGGACCAGCTCTGTCTCCGCGCTCGAGAGGCGACCCGCTTGAACAAGTCGGTCGCGTTCCTCGTGCAGCGTTCGCCCGCGTGCAATCGCGGGCAAGTCTGCGATGGCAAGAAAGCGATGGGTCGCCGTGCCTGCCTCAGCACCGCGATGCGATTGAGTCTCGGTTCTCCAGGTGATCGGCTCGCTGCGGGATGGCGGCGTTGGTTCAGGCGCCGCGATGCCACTGCGCGCGTCCCAGGCTCGCTTCACCTCGCTGACCGACAACTTGGCGGCCAGGTTGGACGACTCGATTTCGCGATGGGCACTCAGACGAGCCTGAGCCTCCGCCTGAAGTTCCATGATCGGAGGCGCGTCCGCGAATTCGGCGGTGTAGGGTTCCACGGCAGATGATGAATCGGGGCCGAGCACGCGCGCAGAAAAGGCGCCGTCGTCATCATGCCAATCCCCCGTCGCCAGCTCGCCCGCCGACGGATTGAATCGTCGCATTGCGTGCATCAGCAGCCAGTCAACGGGCGCGCGTGCTCGGCATCGTGTCTCAACGCTGAGCGGCTCGTCGCCCTCTCCCCACAAGGCGATGCTTTCGATGGTGCGTCGCGTGGTGCCGGTGATGATGAGGCGCTCCCGTGCGCGGGTGAGCGCCACGTAGAGCAGGCGCATTTCCTCACCAAGCATCGCGCGGCGTCGATGGCCCGCGAGATGATCGAAGATCGGATCGTCCTCATCCGCCGCGCTGCGGACGAGACGACGGAACGCCGCACCGTGCGTCCGATCGAGCAGAATCGGTGCGTGCAAATCACCCTCGTTGAACAACTTCCCCGTGAAGGGAATGACGACGATTGGGAATTCGCGCCCTTTCGATTTGTGTGAGGTGATGATGCGCACGGCGCCCTTGGGGTCGGCGTCATCCTCGGCGGTCGCTGGGCCGTTGTCGGAATCTTCGAGGTCTTCGAGATACGCGAGGAACCGCCTTAATCCGCGACGAGCGAATCCGTCGAAGTTCCCGGCAAGATCGAACATTCGCTCGATGTGGCGCACGCGACGGTCTCCGCCGGGGCGCACGGCTGCTCTTTCCTCCAAGTGGAGTTCATCGCAAAGATGAGCGATCACCGCGCGCACCGGGGCCCGCGCCGCGAGTTCCTGCCACGCGTGGAGTCTGCCGAGCCACTCGCGCGCCTTCGCGTGCAGTGGGCTCTTGGCGTCATTGGCAGCAGTCTCCACGCGCTCACGATACGAGGGAGCATCGACAACGTGTCGAAGCAGCAAGAGGTCATCGGCAGACCACGACCCTGCTGTGCCGCGAAGAGCACCAAGCAACGCGATGTCGTCGAAGGGGTTCTGGATGACGCGCAGCAGCGTGACGATCTCCACCACTTCCGGGGCATGAAGCAGGATTGCCGGCGCAAGGCAGTCCCACGGAATCCCCGCCAGGTCGAATTCCTCCGAAAGAGGACCTATTGTCCCGGATCGGCTGCGCACAAGCACCACAATGTCCTCCCAAGGAGGACCGATTTCGGCGACCAGATTCGCCACATGTCGCGCTTCAGCCTGAGCACTCGAGAGAGTGTCCTCCCCGGAGGAGTCGTCGTGGGCTTCGGTTCTCTGCGATAGGACGTCCAATGAAATTGTCGGACGCATTCTCTCGGCATTTTCTGCGGCCAGTTTTCGCCCAGGAACAAATCGATGACTTTCGTCGTATTCGATTCCTCCCAATTCGCGCCCAAACAAATCGGTGAATATGTTGTTGATTTCGCCGAGAATGGCATGCGCGGAGCGGAAATTTTCCCTCAACTCGAGACGGTGACGCGGACCCCCTTGTCCGATTGGGAGGCTGCCCTCCATCATCCCCTGAAACAATTCGGGTGCAGCCATGCGAAATGCGTAAATGCTCTGTTTGATGTCACCGACAAGGAATCGCGTCGGTTTAGGTTCGACATTTTCTGCCAGCAAATCGAAGAGTTCAGCCTGAATCGGACTGATGTCCTGAAACTCGTCCACGAGGATTTCGCGGAATTTTCCAGGAATGATCTTCGGAAGGGTTTTCGAGGGGCGGAGCAATTCCAATGCGAGATGCTCAAGCAGGGAAAAGGAAATGCGACGATTTTCGATCTGCGAAGCGCGCATTTTGCCAATCAACTCGAGTGCCAATCTCCGCAGCAGGATTTCCGCCGCATCGCGCCGAGGTCGGAAATAGTTTTCCGCCGTGATCCCGGACATGGATCCAATATGTCCGAGGTCCTGGAAGAACTCGTCACGGCCTTCCTTCCACACTTCAGAGAGTGGATCGTCCGCCCCGCGCTTCTTCGTGAATCTGAGCGACTCCCTAAGGGACGAATCGAATCTCAGTGTCCCGTCCGGGATCCCGTCTGCGGCGGCGTGAAGAGTGGCGCGCAGCTCCGATAGGAGATCAAGAAATGCGGCACGGGTCTTGGTGTCATCCGCAGAGTCGCGCAGTTCCAGAAGGGCGTCGCAAGTCTCGCGCACCGAGCACACCTTGGCGCGATAGATTGCAGTGATGCGCTGGCCGAGCGTCGTTGTCTGCCAGACAGCCGCCTCCGTGGCGTCGGTCCAAAGACCGCAGACCTCGTTGACGAACTCCGTCGCGTCCGGGAGCGATTCGAGGAATCGCACGATGCGATGGAGCAGGCGCAGCACGCCCTCGGGTGCACCTAGAGGGTGTTGGCCCTCCAGCAACACAGCAAGCGACGCGCGCAATTCGCCGTCCTCGATGAGGGATTCGAGGTGTTGCGCCGCCATCGTGTTGCGAAAGATCTGCTCCTCGTCCTCCGCCATGATGTCGAATGTCGGGGGCAGCCCGAGACGCGTCGCGTGTGCAGTGATCAGATCGAGGCAGAAGGAGTGAATCGTCGAGATTGGTGCGCGTGGAATGAGGACGAGTTGCTGCTCCAGATGCGCCTTGCGCTTGGCCGGCATGCTGTGGTCGCGAAGCAGATCGTCCAGTCGGCGCGCGATGCGCGAGCGCATTTCCTCGGCTGCGTCACGGGTGAATGTGACGACCAAGAATTCATCGATCGCGGCTGGCGAGACCGGATCCATGAGGTACTCCACGAGGCGCTCAACGAGCGTCGCAGTCTTTCCCGCGCCCGCGCCCGCGCTCACGATCAGATCGCTGCCCCGATGCTGGATCGCGATCCCTTGGGATTGAGTCCAGTTTGCGGTCATAGTTGGTCCTGCCCATCGCCATCGATCGGTGGGAGGAATCCCATTTCCTCGAGAACTTCCTGGCGCGATCGCTGGCTGGCCCTGCGCGTTGGATTGAGGATGCCGTCGAAGCGACAAATCGGGCGATAGTCACAGAAGTCGCACGCGATCCCGAAGTCCCCTTCGAGCGGAACTGGATCGGCCACTCCCCTGGCGAGACGTGCGCCGGTTTCCGCGATCATCGATTCGGTGCGGACCAGAATCTCGCGAAACTGCTCATCGGAGTAGGCGCTCCCGGTCCTGGGGACGAGACGGGGGGCGCGCGCGGCACCTTCGACGAATTCCATCCGCGACCAACGGGGGGCGTCGCCTGCGAATGCCGTGTAGAATGTCTCGGAGGCCATTCCGCGCATTTTGATTTTTCCGTGCCTGCCACCATCCAGATCGATCATCTCGGGTTTGGAGGGAACGATCCACGCATTGAGTGCAGCGGCCGGAATGGCATCTGGCAGTTTTCGCTGGATAGCCAACAGATAAACTGGGAGTTGAAACGCCGTGCCATCTTCCCACTGGGAAAGGCTGAATTTTGATTTTCCGCGTAGCTTGTAATCAATGACACAAATCAAATGTTCGCCATTTTTTTCGAGCGCATCGATGCGGTCGATTTTTCCGCGGAGAATAATCTTCCACGGAGCACCATCGACATCGGCTTCGATGTCGAGCGCAGGATATTTCGATCTGCTGAAGCCGAATGCTGCCTCAACATCAAGCGTCGTCAGTCCCAGACTGGTGTTCGCACGCCTCATCCAGTGTGCGAATCGGGTCGTTTCGCGGATCATTCCCTCAAGAACAATCCCCCCGGAAGGGGTGCGGAAAATGCCCGCGCGCTCTGCTTTTTCGACCGGCCCAATGAGGGATTCCGCCAGTATTTTCTCAAAGTCGGCGTCTTGAATATTCCTCCATGGGGTGTTTAGGCTGATAATGCGTCGCCCGATTTCCTCCAGGACCGCATGCGCGAAACTCCCTAAATCGCGAGGGTCAGCTTCCGGTGCAGCAGGTTCTTCCGGGCGCAGCATCGCGCGAACGAAATGCTGAAATGGGCATGCCGCATAGCTCTCGAGCGCGGAAATGCTGGATGTCCATTTACTCTGGAAAATCCCACGAAGAATTTCAGGAGTTAGCTGCGCGCCGTTCTTGTCCACGGCGGCGGTGCGCACAATTTCCGACTCGGGGTGGGCCGAGAATGGCGCGAGAGCAGACCGCGCCGCCGCGTCATCGAGCGGTGCGTCCTGCAGGTGCGAGCGCAACCCATCGCGCAGGACGGCGGCGGCGAACTCCCCCGGGCGCTGGGCTCGTTTGAGGGAGCATCGCGCGGCCGGTTTGTCGGTCACATGCCCGGGCACGAGACGGCGGAGTTCCTCCCAGTAGGGGGACGCGGGCGCCGACTCCTCCCCGGTTCCCCGCGTGCGCATGACCACGATGGGGCCAGTGGTGCGGGTCAGCGCGAGGTACGCAAAGAATGACTCACGCAGGAACATGCGGCGCGCTGGGGGTGTAACGTCGATGGAACGCGCGCGGAGCTCTTCGCGCTCCGGATCGTTCAAGAGCGTGCGATTGCGTTGTCGCGCAGGAAACTGATCCGCATTCCACCCGAGATTCACCACCGCATCGAGCGGCGGGAATCGGCTCCGGTCGAGTTGCGTCAGCAGCACCTGCCCGAGCAACGGTGGAATGCGCGGCAACGCGAGGGAATCGAGCAGGCGATGGACTTGTTCGGCCGCATCGAGTGGAGACATCGATTCGCCGCCGAGTGCCTCCTGCGCTTGCGCAATCGACTCCCCGAACTGCCGCAGAATCGCCTGCTCGTCGTTGGAGAGTTCATCGGTCGTGACTGCCGAGAGCCACGTGTCCACGAGGCTGGCGATTGCATCGAGCAGACGATTGAATTCGAGGTCCTCGGGCTTACCTAGCAGTTCCGCAATCGGCGCGATCCCTCGGGCGACGCGGACGCGAAGCGCATCGATGCGCGATGCGGCCTCAATCGCCTCCATGCGGAGCGGTTCCTCCTCCGAAAACGAGCGCGATGGTGGAGGCGCCCACGGGCGATCGCCGCTCCAGTCGCGGGGTTGCGGTGGGTGCTTCTGGCACCACGAATCGAGGAGCTCTGACTCGCGTCGAGATACTCCGGCGAGTCCACTGCGCGCAAAATCAAGCACGTCCTCCGGCTGCCAGCGGTGCAACCCCACGCGCAGGACGGCGCCGATCCCAACGACAAGCGGATGCGCATACAGCGGCTCATTCCAGTCGGTGAAGAACGGAATGCGCAGCGCGCGAAACGCATCATCGAGCGGTGCCGCATACCCATCCAGCGATCGCGTCACGACGGCGATGCGAGCGGGGTCGATGCCGTCGCGCGTGATCCACGCGTGACAAGTTTCCGCCGCGAGGCGTGCCTCCTCGCGCATGGAATCCGCTTCGATCAAGCGCAGTCGCGGGGGCGGCTCTGAGAGCGCGGATGAATCCCTCAAGAGAAACGCGCGCTCAAGGTGCGCGTGCGAGGGAGATTCCGAGAACCGATGCGCGTCGTTGCGAAGTGGCAGGACGGTGAGCGCTTCCTTCGGGTCAGGGCTGGTGCGGGCCAACTGCCTGAGACGCGTCAGCGTTTCTTCCACCGGATGGAAGACAGGGTGCGATGCGAGTTCCATGCCCGAGAGAATCTCCCGCGCGCGCTCTCCGTCTCCCGGAATCGTGAGCGTGACACGGATCGCGCGGTCCACAAGGGACGCGATCGCGCGTTCCTCGACGGGCGTGAATCCATAGAACCCGTCGATCCAGATCGTCGCGCCTTGGAGGTACTCGGACCGCGCGATGCCATCGGCGATGCTGGCGAATGTCTCCTGTGGGTCCTCAAACCGCGCGGCGTAGAGCTGACGAAAATCCTCCACGAACGCGGCGAGATCCTTGGCTTTCTCGCGGAACGCAGGCGAGGGACTCGTCGCGGCGATTTCCCTCAAGCGATCCGGCGAGAGCAGGCATTGGCGCGACTCCGCGAGGAATGCCTCGAGGCTTTCCTCGATTCCACGCACCGCGAAGAAAGGTGAGTTCGGCGCGGCGGCGCGTCTGCGTTGCACGGCGCGCGTCACCAGCAGCGATCGCTGAATCGGAGTCAGGCGCGGCAGCCCGGTGCCGGGGAATTCCAGCGCGAGGACGGAAAGAAGTCGCGTGAAGCTGAGCACGCGCGCGCGCACATAGCCGACGCAGCGTTCGACCAACGCGCGCTCGGTCTCATAGGTCGCCTGTTCCGGAGTGATGAGGATGAGCGGTGGGCCCTCGGGCTCGCGGCGGCACTCGGAGGCGATCTCCGAAAGGCACAGCGAGGTTTTCCCGCTCCCGGCGCGTCCGACGACGATTCGCAGGCCCACGTCGAGACCTCAGGGTGCCGGTTGGGTGCTGTTGCGTTGCGACTTCAGGAGAGCATTTTGGAATGCGGCAGCGCGCGGGCCCGCCCTCTTCAGCTCGACGCGCATGGACTCCTCCGCGCCGACCTCGTGACTAACGATGATGCGTCGATGCGCGGCGAGCAGTTCCGCCATTGGCTCGGGTTGCGACATCGGCGCGCGCAGAATGACCAGCCCGGTGAGGATCGATTCGAACCGCAAAAGTTGATCCTCGACAGAGGCATCGTCCGACCAAATCGGGTCTGGGCGCAGTTTCGTCGAGACGAACCACCTTTCGAAATTCATGATCGCGAGGGCATCGCCACTCCGCGCGGCGTCGCGCTCGGCGTTCGTGATCGCCATCGGCCACGCGGGGCCGAACTGCTCGTGCTTCGTTTCCGCCATGGATCGCACGGTTTCCGCGCGTCGGTTCAGCAGGAGGCTCAGGTCGAGTGGATCCTTCTCCCCCGCCAGCAGGTGGGGCTTGGGATCGAACGGCGCGATTCCGCGCTCGATGTGTGCCTTGATGCGCGCGTCCTTACGCAGGTCCATCAACAACGTACGCAGCCGCAGGGAATATGATGTCTTGGCGTCAACCGCGGAGGCGCCACCCGATCCGAGGTCGATCCCTTGCAGGCGCCGGTTCCAGACGTGCACTGCGGCAGAATCCCTCAACGCGTCGTTTGTGTTGTGCAGCGAGATGATCACCCACCCGGCGGCGCGGCGACGCATAACTTCGTTGAACGGACCGATGCGATCCAACTCGGCGTTGTCCAGCTTGTCCTTCGCGTGAATTGCCAGACAACCTGCACGGCCGATTTGCGCCCATACCTCGTTGACGACGTTCGAGACCTCGTCTTCCGAAACACCGCTCGTCACCGGGGGATACACAATCACGAGAGGAACGGAGGTCCCGGCATCCTGCGCGGCGATTCCCCCGCCCGCCCGGATTTTGGGCGTCAGAATGAATGCAAGGATGACCAGCAGAAAAACGCGCATCATGACCTTTGGAATGCGAGAGAGTCGTGAGGGAAGGCGGTCAGCCCTCCCCTCATCAGACCACAGCAAACCGTGTCAGGATGGGCCTCGGGAGCGCACGAAGATTTTGAATGCACGGATGCCGCGAAAGAGCAGGGCGCGCTGGTCCATAGGTCGATCGAGGCCTCGTTCGGGTTACTGGAAACGTAGAGTGCGCCGACCCCGGTTCGGTCACCGGGCGGCGTCGTCGAGAACGTCACGTTCATCGCGCCAGCGATGGTGAGAAAACACTCGAGTCCACAGCGACCGTGGTTCCTGCGTCGTTGACTAGCCCGACAGCATGTCCGTCCTCATTAGAAACGGTGGCGACTCCCTTGTTTCGGGGGACTCCTCCCGACCCGAGACACTCTCGCGGGATCGTGTCGATGATGACGCTGCTGACTGAGAAGAAATGGCCGCCAAAGGATTGCGGTTCGTCGATCAGATCGAAGTTGGAGGCTTGTTGATCAAAGCCACCAGGAAGTGAGGTCGCGGCGCTGGAGAGCCTAACCCGGTGCGGCAGGTTCTGAGTGCGCGGAGATCTTGGGTTGGACGAGGCATTGGAGGTACATCCCTGCTCTCCTTGACCATTCGACGCAAAGTAGTCCCTGCCGAAGATGATGCGGGCGAAATTGGATTGGTTCAATTCGGCATTCGAGTTCACGACGACCTGGATTCGATCGATCGCCTCGCCTTGCTGTGGAACCCCGGGATTGATGCGCCAGGAGGCGAACAGATTCTTCGCGGCGAGGGTGGACCCGATGCCTGGTGTCGGCATATCTGCCGACGGGCTCCCCGCGTAGCCCTCGATCGTCGCCGTGTCGAGCTCGTTCGGCATTGATGGGATCGCGCATCGGCATGTTCTCCCTGACACTTTTGGACTGCTGTCAACGCGTGCCGACCCGATGGCCGCGTCGAATGACCTTTTGCAATCTGGGCATCGTACTGTCTGAAGGCCGCTGCGAGAGCAATTTGAGGGACCGCGCCCCGCCAAAAGAAAAACCCGGGCGACCCTTTCGGATCGCCCGGGCTAATCCCGGCTGTTGGCTTGCAACGGACTTGCTTAGAACGTCGGCTGATCGTACTCGGTGATCGTGAGACGCTCGATGGAGAACGTACCGTTCGGGCGAACTGCTGTGGCGCCAGCGCGGTTGTAGAGGAAGTCAACGAAGTAGTTCGACGTTGTGATCGGCTGAGCCGTCGTGTCGAGGTCCGGCCACCAGTAGCCAACATAGTGCTTGGCGGAGTTGGCGGCTGTGAGACCGTTGGCGTTATCGGCCGTTCCGTTGAAGTCCTGGTCAGGGTTGAGGTTGTAGTACGCGGAGTGCGTCTGGCCGTGGTTGCCGCCGACGCTCTGCTCTGCGATCCAGCGTGTACGGATAACCGGGAGACGCGACGTCGTCGTGTTACCGGCGACCGGGGCGCTGATCCAGAGATCCATCGCGTAGATCTTCGTGTTGTCGATCGTGACGTTCGCTTCGCCCGGGTTGCCCTGGACGAGGAGAGCGCCGAAGCCGGTCTGGTCACCCGCGGCCGACGTGGTGAACGTGACGTTCATCGCGCCTGCGACCGGTGTGGCCGTGCTTGTACCGACGGTGACGGTGACGCCCGCGTCGTTCAGGTTGAGGACGGAGTATCCGTCGCCACCTGCGAACGGCGTAAGGCCCGTCGCGGACGGCGTCTGGCCGTCCTCGTTCGACACCGATGCAACACCCTTGTTACGGAGGACCGTGCCACTGCCGAGGCAGTCGCGGGTCAGCGTATCAATGGTCACGCCTGAAACGGTGAAGTCATGTCCACCGACCGTGGCGCTTTCGTCGATCAGGTCGAAGTTGTATGCCGGCTGGTCAGCACCGCCCGGGAGGGAGGAACCAGCGCTGTCGCTCTTCACCCAGTGAAGCAGGTTCTGGGTACGAGCTGCACGCGGCATGGATGCGGCGTTGGAGGTGTAGCCCTGCTCGCCCTGTCCGTTTTCGGCGAAGAAGTCACCGCCGATACGGATACGGACCCAGTTGGAGGATCCGAGCGTCGAGTTCGAGTTCACGTCCGAGCGAACGCGATAGATCTCGTCGGCTGTAAGCGAGGTGCCGAGGTTGTTACGCCATGTGGCGAACGTCGTGACGAGGCCCGCCGTGGAGGCGATACCGATCGACGGCGTTGCGGCCGGGGCGGAACCACCGTAGCCAGCGATCGTCGGGGCGCCAAGCGTTCCCGGGATCGAGGTGAAGGCGGCGTTGAGCTCACCGTAGTTCCACGCGCTGTCGAACGTCGGGTAGTCCAGGAACGGCGTGAACGAGCACGCTGCGCCTGTGAGACGGTCGGGGGAGCCTGCGGAACCGAGTTCTGTGATCACTTCGAACGAACGGACGTCAATGTCGCCGTCGGCGAAGCAAGCACCGCTGCCGCTGGGGGCAACGAGGTACATCGTGATGGTGCGGGTGTTGTCCGGCGGCGTAACGTCAGAGCCAGCCGGTGCAGGGAAGCTGGTCGGACCAACGGGGCTCAGCTTGACGTTGCGGAAGCTGAGGAGGCCGTCGGCGGAGACCGAGCCACCGGAGCCAGCCGTGGCGGCTGCGTCGATCGCAACTGCCGTGGCGGGAACCGTGGCCGCACCCAAGTCGCCATTCAGCGAGTAGATGCGGTTTGTGCCTGTGGACGGTGTCGAAGAGCCCGTCACGAATTCGTTAAACGCGTAGGTAGCGTCCGTCAAACCCGTCGAACCGAAGTCGATATAATCAACAAGGTCGAATGCGTCGGTGTAGACGAAGAAGTTGGCGGTGATGTCCGCTGTACCTGCGGGTGTAACATCTGTGACGATGACGTTCGGCAGTGGTCCGTTGAACTGCGGGCACTCTGCGAAGGCACTGCTACCGAGCAGAACCGTTGCAGCGAGGAACGGAAGTGTTGCTTTGAGACTTCTGCGCATGAGGGAAATTCCCTCCTTTCCAGGGTAACAACTTCAGCCTGAGCCCAGCACAGCCGGTGAAACTGGGGCATCAGACCATCAAAGGGGCAGGAAAGTGGCGCGTCCTCCAATAGGGAGTGGATGTCGGGACGAGGCCCGTGGGGGGCAAATCGTCGGTGGAGTCAGGCGGCAAAACGGAAATTTTGTTCTCGGACTCTGCGTAGGGTTTAGTGCGTCAGATCGTCCGTGTCAACGACTCGAACGAGAAAAATTGACCTAGTTGACAGAATTTCGCACTTCCCTCGCTTCAAACCGATAAAACCCTTACGTTTTTTGGGTTCCAAGGGGAAGAGAATCTCAATAAAAGTTTCCTAGGCACCCCTCCTATGGGGTCGAGTCGGGTCGATTTCGGAGGGTTCCGCGCCCCCGAACGATACCCGTGCTTGCCACAGGGAGCTTTTCCCGCTTCGATTCTAGGATGCTATCGAGCACGCACAGGGAGGCGCAGCCCTCCAGCCAGGGCAGTTCATCGACCTACGCGAGGCTCACGCGGTGACCAAGCCATCTGCAGAGGCGATTTCAATCCGCACGATCCTGACGCCGAGGCGTCTGGCCGCGGTGATGATCGCGTGCTCGCTGCTGTTGGTGGGCGCGATGGCGGTCCTTAAGTCAGGTCGGAACCTACTGCGCAAGGAGGTGCAGCAGCGCTCGGTTGCACTGGCGACGATGCTCGCCCAGGAGGTCTCCGCGCAGGACATGGAGAGCATCCGCTCTGTTGAGGACATGCAGGGACCGGCATTCCGCCGCGTGGTGTCCTACTTCCGCCGCGCCAAGGAAGCGAACCCCGACATCCTGTTCGTGTACACCATGCGCCCCGCGTTCGAGGCGGGCCCGAACCAGTGGCGATTCATTGTGGATGCCGACCCGACCGACGTGGACAAGGACGGGGACGGCGTCATCAGCGACGAAGAAAAGGGCGCGCCGCCCGGGCTGCTGTATGATGGCACCGAAAGCCCGATGATGACGGAGGCGCTCAAGGGGCCGCAGTTTGACAAGGACTTCAAGGAGGACGACTGGGGAGAACTTCTTTCCGGCTATGCTCCGGTGATCGACCCGGTGACGGGGCATGCAGTCGCGGTGCTCGGCGTGGATGTGCCGGGGCGCATCGTGGGCGAGCGGCTCTTCTGGCTCCGATTCGCTGCTGTGGGGACATTCCTGTCCACGATCCCCCTCGTGGTGGCGTCGATGCTGGGGTTCTTTGCCAAGACAACCGCGCTTGCGCGGATTCGCGAACTGGACGAACACATCCACGAGCAGAACCAGATCCTCGTCATGTCGAATGAACGACTTGCGGAAACGGTGGCCGCGCTCAAGGAGCGCGAGCACGAGATGGCCGTGGAGTTGAACCTCGCGCGACAGGTGCAGGAACGCCTCCTGCCGAGCAGCTTTCCCTTCGCGGACCGGCTCGCGTTTGCATCGCACTATCGCGCGTGTTCGGACATCGGTGGTGACCTCTACGATGTCTTTCCGCTCGCGACCAGGTGGGTCGGAATGGCGATCGCGGATGTGGCGGGGCATGGAGTCTCGGCCGCACTCGTGACGGCGATCCTCAAGGTCTCGATCGAACGACACCTCCCCGCGCTGCAGCAGTCACTCCGACGCGAGCCGGACTCGCAACGCGCGGCGGGAGTGATCGACAGAGCCCTCGGCAAGTTCCTGACGGAACTGAATCAGAGCCTGATGGGCACGATGGCCGAGGGAACGTTTGTGACGTTCATGCTCGCGGTGCTCGACGTGGAGACTGGCGAGTTGTTCATCGCGAACGCGGGGCACAATCCTCCCGTGCGGTGGGCCTCGGAACGCGCAACGGCGGAGGCCATTCCGCTACCGTCGAACATCCCACTGGGGTTGTTCGGTGATTTCGTGTTCAAGGTCTCCTCCTATCGCATCGCGTTCGGTGACAAAGTGGTCCTCTACACGGACGGGATCGTCGAATACATGGACGAGAAGGAAGAGCAATTCGGGATGGAGCGGTTGGTCGATGCGGTGCGCGCGGCTGGGAACGACACGGTGGAGGAAACGCTCTTCCGCATCACACAGGAGGCGCGCACCTTTGCGAACGACATCGCGCCGGACGACGATCAGGCCGTGCTGATCTTCGAGTACCGCGCCGGTGACCAGCCGGAGGAATCACTCCCCGACCGCGAAGTCAGCTAGCGCGCGTCAGCGTTCCCCTCGCGGAGGGGCGGGCTTGGGATCCGCCAGCAATCGATCCGCCGACACGCCGTCAGAGAATCGCATGCGTAGGAACGATTCGTTGCTTGTGTTTTCCAGAATGCGACGAACGAGGTAGGCCATGCCCTGGATCAAGTCACCGCATGGCGTGTAGATTCGCACTGGGATGCCGAGCGAACGTAGGGCGTCTTTGGTCGAGCCCGCCATGCCGAAGAGCATCTGGCACTCATACCGCCCGGTTGGGACGCCGATCGCCTTGGCCAGCGCCATGGCATGCGCAATGGACCGCAGATTGTGGCTCGCGATTGCGGTGCGGACGACCTCGTGGCGCTCGAGCAGGATGCGCGTGCATCGCTCGTACATCGCGTCTGTTTCGCGCTTCACGAGGATGACCGGCTCGGGCCATCCCAACTGGCGCGCCCAGAGTTGCTCGCTGTCCCAGTAGGCGCCCTTGACCAAGCGGATCGTCATCGGCTGCTTGTGTTCCTCGAGCCAATCGAGCAACCGGATCAGGCACGTGTCCGCGTCGCGCAAGTAGGCTTGTGCGACGGTGCCGATGTTCTCGAATCCCTTGAATTCAGGTTCGAGCAGAAGGTCCTGCAGGATGCGAATGGAGAGGTCGCGATAGCTGAACTTCTCCATGTCCACGTTGATGAATGCGCCAGATTTCCTGGCCGCGCGAAAGAGCGGACGGAGGCGTTCGCGCACGGCGGCGCTGGTGCCTTCGGGGTCGGCGGGTTCGAACTTGGAAGTCAGCGAGCTGAGCTTGATGCTGACGTTCACGCGCGGGCCGCAACTTCTGGCGCTCTTCGGGAGAGCGCCGTCGTGGCGCGTGCCCAGGATGCGTCCGAAGCTCTCGATCATCTCCTGATAGCGGCGCGCGAAATCCGCCGCCTGTTTTTCGCTCGCGACGAATTCGCCGAGCAAGTCGAGCGAGAACATGAAGCCGGAGTTCTCCATCCCGCGCACGGTGACGGCGACGGATTCCGGGGTGTCGCCCGCGATGAACTGGAGGGCCATCTTGCGCACGGCGTGGCGGCTGGCCCATTGCGTGATCGCAGGGAGGCGACGACCGATCCGCGCTGCCGTGATTGCCAGGTCAGAGAGGTGCGTCGGCTTGAGCCCCGTGATGAGTTGCGGGCTGGTGAGGTATTCCAGGAAGTGCTCCGAGACGGCCTCGCCACTGCGCAGAGCCGGGTACACGTCCACAAAGCGAAGGATGCGATACCGCAAATCCTCGTCCCGCATCAGGAGGCCCATCATGGCGCCCTGCATGCCTTCGGTTGTCCAAATGGCGGGGGCGGACTGGGCGGATCGCTTCATCAGGACCGCGCCGATTTTGCGGGCCTGTTCCTCGACCGACTTCTCGTCGAGGTCGAGCCGCCATGGGTTCGTCGATGCTGCGGTGTCGGTTGCGGAATCTGACTGCTTGGGTGTGCGGGAGCGATTCTTGTCCACCCTTGCGGGGTGGCTGGGTGAGGCAGCGGGGCGGGTGGCAGTGCTCATGGTCACACTTTCGCAGGACGAGGGTGGCCGCCCCCGTCGTTGAAACGACACCTTCGACAACCGAGGCGTAAGTATCCACCGCCGATGGCGCTGGACGCAGCAGGAAAATCAATCGTTTGCTCTCGGCGGTCAGGACGATTCCGTTCTTTTTCCTCTTCACATTGTAGGACCCTCCGGGTTTGAGGAGGGACACTTCCCGAAAGGTGTTCCTTCCATGTCCGCCTCCGCTCCCGCCGCCGACGATGTCTGCCTTGCTC
>Ga0268299_1001660_pt1 | contig 35128 bp, 22 predicted proteins | sample NOBtaG_FD_193484 | JGI IMG/M metagenome (GOLD analysis project Ga0268299, IMG submission 193484) | Activated sludge microbial communities from bioreactor in Nijmegen, Gelderland, Netherland - NOB reactor | ecosystem: Engineered > Bioreactor > Aerobic > Activated sludge | place: Netherlands... | reverse complement strand
CATCAAATTGCTTCGACCAGCCTCGCACCGTTCCAGCATCCATGCCGATACCACTCCCTGCAAGCCATCCATGGCCTGACTCCTCCTTTATCGGCTAAATCTAACGATGCGCAACTGTAGTACTAAGTAACGCATCGGAGCTTTTCCATCGGTAGTGCACTGAAGTACATCAACGGTTCCGACTCCCTCGTCCTTCGGTGTACGTTCAATTGAAACATCTATGTATTCCCGGTAAACTGGGAACGGCCAACCGTAGCTGGGGCTTCTTACGCCTGTTGCCCACACATCAACTTTCTCGCGAAGCGGGTCCAATTCAATATTATTGGTCTCTAGGCGACGTTTTAGACCATTACAAAAATCTAGCAATCTACTATCTCTTTGTAATCGCTCTTCAGTCGCCTCGAAATCCTTGATTTCCCATTGATCCTCTGAGAATGGGGGAAGGCCCAAGCTTAGGTTAAAGTATATTGTTGTAAAAGTAGGCAATTCAGAATTCTTGTAACTCGGGATAAGAGACGAAAGTGCTGATAATAAGCATGATGTTGCTCCAGCCGCCACTATCACACAACACCAACGACGTGCCCTATTGTTCAAGGTCATTTTCCGATCTCATATCATGAGTCGCTGCACTCGGTCATGGACACTGTCCGAAGATCGTCGGGAATGGACAATGTTTAGGAGGTAGCTTGTAACCCCAAGGATAGTACTCCTTGCCCACATGCGAGTCTGCATCGGAAGGTGGAATAATGAGGCACTGACCACCATTGAATCCATAATTAGTAATGATATCGCCTGTTCCCTTGTTTGTATTAAATCTCACTAGATCAATCATGAAATCCCAGAGCTCAGCCTCCTTGAGCCGACCGGTACTCTCCATTTCTGAGTCAACTTTGGTAAGGTCAATCTTTGAAATCGGGCAACTCGCCGCTCTGCATCCTACTACAGTATGCGCACCTCGAGTTGCTTTCGGACCATCTAGCGTAACTGCAGAACAAGAAATGTGCCTCATCGCAGGCAATTCAAATGCAAGTCGCTGCGAACTTGCAGAGCAATTAGGTTCCCCTGGCCGCCTATTGGGCCGCGTGCTATATAGACCTTGCTGAACTCTCTTGATCGCATCATAGATTGCGATCATGTCATCTTTACATTCCTTGCGACACTCACGAAGACAACGATCCATATTCTCTTTTACTTTTAGTGATTCATTCTTTGTACAGTCACATACGCAGTCGCATTCCTTTTTGCAAATCGAATAAAGCCCTTTTAGAAGGCTGGACTGGCCTGGCGTTCGTTCGCATTCCCTGCATACGCGCTCGTCGCCGGATACCGGAGGAATCACATCTCCCCAGCTCTGTAGCCCAAGTGGATCGAACAGGGATATAGGATGATTACCCACAAACCTCATTAGATTGGACCCACCTCTGTTTCCAATCGGATCCCTGCTCAACCACCTGCCATGCTTCGTCCGCAGATACCGATACCCGTAGTAATAGCACCCGGTCTCGTTGTCGCGGTACTTGGTGCTGAAGCGGAAGGGGTTGGCCTCGGCGGCGACGCCGTCGATCGCGAGCAGGCCGCCGAAGGGGTAGTATTCGTACTTCGCCGCGATCGCGCCGTAGTTCGTTCCGCTGACCACGTCGATCATCTGTCCGACGTTGCCGTTGGCGTCGTAGAAATAGATGTACGCCTTGTCGTCGGATGTGCTGGTGGTGTTGCTGGTCCAGTGGGTGGCCAGCAGGCCGCCGATGCCGCCGGCGCCATGAATGCCGCCGACCGACGGGTTGCCACTCTGACCGGACAGGTCCAGCCCCCAGGTGTACTCGCGGGCGACGTCGGTCACACCAGACTCGACCTCGACCAGACCGTCGATCTCCTGCACGAGGTTCCAGCCGTCGTAGAGGTAGCGGAGGTCCATGTCCGGTGCGGTCTCCCAGTCCTCGGCGACATCGTCCCAGGCGTAGGCCACCTTGCGAATCCGCCGCCCCATGTAATCGTACTCGAGTTCGAGCCTCCGATTGCGGCCATCGCGGGCGGACGGGTTGGCCGGCGTCACCGCTGTCAGGCGGTTCTCGGCATCCCAGACGTAAAGGTAATCGGCATCCTCAGTCAGGTTGCCGTCGAGGTCGTGGCTGATGTGCGAACACCTGCGGAAGACCGCGCATGTGACCCGATGATTCGACGTTAGATCTGAAGGCTTCGCGTCGGGCGTGACGGGTGGAAATGCAGACGGGATAAGGTGTTAAGGGAAACTGGCCCCCAAGGATTCGAACCTTGACAAACAGATCCAGAGTCTGTCGTGCTACCGTTACACTAGGGGCCAATGCTCGCGGTTGCGAGGATTCATCAGCTTAGCCGGTTCGTGGGGCGTGTCAACTTGGGCGGGGGATGGGGCCTGATGTTGGGGCCTTCGCATGTGCCCGCGGGCGGATTTTCCGCAAACACCAAATGGGGAAGTCGTCGTCGCGGTTAGGCCCGTCGGCGCGGCTGGCGGCGCTGGACCGCGAAGACCAGCATGGCGCCGGCCGAGGCCATCATCAGCACGTGCGACGCGCCGATGCCGCAGGCCCGCAGGTGATTGTGCGGGTTGCCATACAGCGCGCCGGGGACGGGGGCGAGACCGCTCAGCAGTTCGATGCTGCCGATGAGCGTGGCGCCGTTGCAGTCGTCGCGCGGCGTGACGCGAAAGCGGACCGTGGCGCGTCCGTCGAAGGAGGCGTCGGGCACGAAGAGGTAATCGAGTTTCGTCGGGCCGGAATAGACCACATCGCCGCCGGACGGATACTGGAATATCGACACTTCGGCGTTTTCGGCGTTGACGACCGGCAGGCGGATCGGCGTCGGGGTGATGGGGTCGACGACGAATCCGGCGTCCTGCAGGATGGGGCAGTTGCGTCCGAGGCCGAGGTTGAAGTCGTCATCGCTGTCGTAGTTGATGCCGGCGTTCTGGGCCGATGCGGCGGTGGTGATGAGCAGGCCCAGTGCAGCGGCGACGCAGCGACCCTTGATCGTGACATGCGGCATGGCGTTTCCCCCCACGTAAGCTGTTGAACCGTCGGGCGACGGCATGCTTCAACGACGCATGTCGCCATGGTGCCCGACGATCGTCTACTGACTCTATGCTCGCGGCGGCGGGGGATCGAGGTCCGATAGCGGGCGATCGACGGCTCCCGCGCGGCCGGTCGGGGGGAATATGCACGGGCGATGCCAGAGGGCGATGGCGTTTGGCGGCGGCGGCGGGGCGGGGATTATCTGTCAGGGCCGATAGGCGTGTTGTGAAATTGAAACGACGGGGAGGGTGCGGGGCAACGTGGGATCGTTGTTGCACGGGGAGGCGAGCAGCCTGAGGCACACCGGGCATGTGGGCGGTGGCTCACGATCGCACTGACAGCGAGCTGCCAGTGGCACACTCAAGCCTTGGATTATGATGATTCCGTAGCTTCAAGTCACGCAGTACCAAAGGCTTACAGGTGAAGTTGAAGCCTGTGTGATATTGCTGCAACAAGGTACGCTCGACAGACCAATCCTGGCCAACCGGCCAATTGGGGGTAATGAACGCCGCACGCAATCGCATTGACTATTTGAGATTTTGAGCTGCGCAAAAAGGATCTACTAACCATTATTATGTTAATGCTGTCGCTTCAATATTGGCGTTTTGGTCAAATTCAACACAGTACAGGGTGCGACGAAACATGGCGTGAACTGGCGTGCGCTCATTTTCGCCATAGACGGCAGCGGAGATTTCCATGACACGATGGTTTCCCGTCTTGATGCTGGTCGGCTTGTTCGTGCTTCTCAACCACTCTAATTCGCTCGCACAATGCTTCACTCTTGAAGGCAAAAAGGTGGAAGCAGCAGATGCCGCTCCGGGCGACTTCTTCGGATTCAGTACTGCAATTTCCGGCGACACGTTGGTCGTTGGCTCGCCGCAAGATGACAACGCAGGCGGCATCGATGCCGGGTCGGCCTACGTTTACGTGCATTCAGGCAATGTATGGTCCCAGCAGGCGAAGCTGGTTTCATCGATTGCAGGTGCGAACAGATATTTCGGTTTCAGTGTTTCGCTCTCGGGCGACACCCTCGTGGTCGGTTCGCCGACGGACGATCCGCCGGCGGGTGCGGACGCCGGCTCGATCCATGTTTTCGTCCGAAGTGGATCGTCTTGGAACCAGCAGGCCTTCATCACAGCGAGCGATGGGAGCGCGGGCGATCAATTTGGGTTCAGCGTGGCTCTCTCCGGCGACACGCTCGTTGTCGGCTCGCCCTATGACGATCACGCGTCGGGCACGGATGCCGGCTCGGCCCGTGTTTTCGTAAGATCGGGGACCCAATGGAATGAACAGGCGTGGCTCGTCGCGGGCAACCCCGGCTTCGGAGAGCGATTTGGCTATTCCGCTGCACTTGAGGGCGATACGCTCGTACTTGGCGCGCTCAGCGACAGTCACTCGGGTTTCTCGCAGGCGGGGGCTGCATACGTGTTCTTCCGCGCGGGAAGCACTTGGACTCAGCAGGCGTGGTTGAAGGCGCCCGATCCGGCGGCCGGCGAGCTTATGGGCGCGACGGTTGGCCTGTCGGGTGATACGGCGGTAATTGGTGCGCCGTATGACGACACCGTGGCCGGCATGAACGCTGGATCGGCCCATGTCTTTGTACGCTCCGAGGGCAATTGGACGCATCAAGCGTTGCTGGTATCCACACACGGGGCCCCGCAAGATCTCTTTGGTTACAGCGTGAGCGTTCTAGACAATACAGTTGTCGCGGGGGCACCGTTTGACCGGCACGTTGCCGGCCCGAGCGCCGGATCGGCTTGTGCATTCACGCGATCCGGTGGCATTTGGACGCCGCACGGCAAACTTGTGGCGTCGGATGCGGCACCGAGTGATCGATTCGGCTATAGCGTCGTTCAGTCGGCGGACACGCTGTACGTCGGCTGCGTCGCTGCCAATTCTGCCGGCGCACCTGATTCAGGGGCCGTATATGCCTTCCAATTGACGGTGGCGAACATTGTCGCCGGCGACTTCGATGGGGATGGAAGTGTAACTGTCGCTGACGTGCCGCAGTTCATTGCGGTCATGATCGGTGCGAATTCGAGTTATGGAGACGTGCTTCGGGCTGACATTGATTGTTCGGACGCAGCGGACGGGCACGACATTCATCAATTTGCAGACTTGATCTTGAATTGATCTCGAAGTCCGGCCGCCGCATGCCGACGCAACGGCCGTCGGCATGGCACCCAAAATTGGGGACACGGGCGGCTTGATCATTCCCACTCGATGGTCGCGGGGGGCTTGCTGGTGATGTCGTAGACCACGCGGTTGGCGCCGCGGACTTCGTTGGTGATGCGCGTCGAGATTCGGCCCAGCACGACCGGGTCAATGTGGACCCAGTCGGCGGTCATGAAGTCGGTCGATTCGACGAAGCGGACCGCGACGACGTGCTGATCGGAATAACTACGGCCGTCGCCCATGACGCCGACCGTGGAGACCGGCAGCAGCACGGCCAGGGCCTGCGAGATTTTGTGATACCAGCCGGCCGCGGTGATTTCCTCGATGACGATGCGATCGGCCTGACGCAGCAAATCGCATCGCGCCGCGGTCACTTCGCCGATGATGCGTACGGCCAGGCCCGGTCCCGGGAATGGATGCCGCCAGACGATCTCGGGCGGCAGGCCGAGCAGTTCGCCGATGCGGCGGGCCTCGTCCTTGAAGAGGTCGCGCAGCGGCTCGACGAGTTTGAAGCCGAGTTCGGCCGGCAGGCCGCCGACGTTGTGGTGCAGTTTGATGTTCGCCGACGCGCCGCTCGCCCCGTGGCCCGACTCGATCACGTCGGGATAGAGTGTGCCCTGGGCGAGGTAGTGGGCCTTGGGGAACTTGCGGGCTTCGGCCTTGAAGACCTCGATGAACTCGTGACCGATGCGGATGCGCTTTTCCTGCGGATCGGTCACGCCGGCCAGGCGATCGAGAAATCGCTTCGAGGCGTCGACCACGTCGAGATTGATGTGGAAGTGTCCGCGGAAAATGGCCTCGACGCGGTCGCGCTCACCGGCGCGAAGCAGACCGTTGTCGACAAAAATGCACGTCAGCCGGTCGCCGACGGCGCGGTGCACGAGCGCGGCGGTGACGGCGGAGTCCACGCCGCCCGACAGGCCGCAGAGCACCTGCGCGTCCGGTTCGACCGCGCTGCGAATCGCTTCGACCGCATTCTCAATGATCGGCCCCGGCCCCCAGTCGCCGCGGGCGTTGCAGATCTCGTAGAGGAAGTTCCGCAACATCTGCGGGCCGTCGGGCGTGTGCGTCACCTCGGGGTGAAACTGCACGCCCCAGATGCGCCGCGACTTGTGGCGCACGATGGCGTTGGGGCAGTTGTCGGTGCCGGCGAGGACGGTGAAGTCGTCGCCGCGTGTGGTGACGACGTCGCCGTGGGACATCCAGACGTTGGTCGTCTTGGGCACGTGTCCGAGCAGCGGGTCGTCGTGCCGCATGGTGAGCGTGGTGCGGCCATATTCGCGGCTTGCGGCGGCGGTGACCGAGGCGCCGAGTTTCTGGCAGATGGCCTGCATGCCGTAACAGATGCCAAGCATGGGCACGTCGAGGTCGAGCAGGTGGGCATGCGGCTGCGGGGCTGTGCCTTCGTAGGTGCTGGCCGGGCCGCCGGAGAGGATGACGCCGATGACGTCATGGCGTCGCAATTCATCGGGGCTGACGTTGGGCGGGAAGATCAGCGAGTGGACGAGGTTTTCGCGGACGCGCCGGGCGATGAGCTGCACGTACTGCGCGCCGAAGTCGAGGATGGCGATGGTCTGGGGCATCGGCGTCACGGTATCCGACGCGGCATCGGGCATCAATCGGGGGTGTCGTGCCGGCCGGCCGCACGATGATTGGCCAGCACGATCGCTGCGTTTCGCCGCCACATGTCGGGCTTGGCGCGGGCAAGAGCGGTGCCGCGGGTGAATGTCTTGCATTCGGCGTCGGTCCAATTTGCGACATGAGCGGCGTCGAGTGAATCGCTGGTGTGCACCGGACTGAGGACAGTCCGGCTCTGATCGTTTGCGGCAAGCGAATGAGCAATTTGATTGTGTGGTGCGGCGGTGGGTTCGATCCGAGCCGGGATGTCCTCAGCCCGGTCGGCGGGCGCGTCGCTCCGATCAGCCGCCGTGGCGGGTCGCCGCGCAAGCAATCGCGGCTCGCTTGTCTCGGGCGCCTTGCGATTGAACGGGCAGACATCCTGACAGATGTCGCAGCCGAAGAGCCAGTCGCCCATCTTCGCCGCGAGGGCGGGGTCGATGTCGCCGCGGTGTTCGATGGTGAGATATGAGATACAGCGGCTCGCGTCCATTTCGTATGGTGCGGGGAATGCTCGCGTCGGGCAGGCGTCGAGGCAGCGCGTGCAGGTGCCGCAGTGGTCGGTCGCGGGGGGATCCGGGATCAACGGCAGATCAGTCAGGATGACGCCGATGAAGAAGAATGAGCCGTCGCGATCGTTCAAGACGAGTGTGTTCTTGCCGATCCATCCGATGCCCGCGGCGGCGGCGAGTTCGCGCTCGGTGATGGCCGAGGTGTCGACGCAGGCGCGGGCGAAGAAGGGTCGATCGATGCGATCGCGCATCGCGGCGATCATGCCATTCAATTTGTCGCGCATCACATCGTGGTAGTCCTCGCCCCGGGCGTACATTGCGATGCGACCGCGCGGGCTTTCCGTTGGCACGACTGGCGGTTCGATGGGCGACGGCTGGCGATAGTTCAGGGTGACGACGATGACATGCGTTGCGTCCGGCAGCCAGGCCCGCACGTCGATCCGCGATTCGACATGCCGGTGCAGGTAGCCCATTGTGCCGGCCCGGCCGTCGGCCAGCCATTGCCGCAGGTAGTCGCCGCGCGGATGCGGCCCGGCCGCGGCGATGCCGACGCGGTCGAAACCGGCTTCCATTCCACACTGCCGAACGAGTTGAGAGATCCCCTCGGAGTCCATCGTGATAATCTTATCGTTGATTCATAGGGTCGATCGGACAATTCGACGCTCAATGCGTTAAACTATTGACATAGCCTTTCATCGTCGTGGTAAGTTCAGGAATCTCGGCGCCATGTGGACATCGGGAGCCAATCCGCTGCACTCGCAGAATGGGCGCGACTGGGATGCGCTCATCGAGGCGGTCGGCCCCGCGTCGCTGCTCGTGGTCATCGATTCGCGGATGAGCGAGGCCCTGCGCCGCAGGCATGCCGCCGAGGACATTTTGCAGGACGCCCTGCTGCATGCCTGGCGCGACCGGCAGACGTGCGAATGGCGCGGATTGCGGAGTTTTCGATCGTGGCTGCTGTCCATCATCGACAATCGTATTCGCGAGGCGGTTGACCGGCTGTCGGCGGTCAAGCGCGGCGGGGGACGGGAGGACGTTCGCCTGATTCCCGCGCCCACGCTCAGTCACAGCGAATCGGCGTGGGGGCCGATCGACTCCTCGACGCCCAGCCGCATCGCCATGTTTCGCGAGCATGCCGCCGCCATTCGTGCCGCTCTGCAGCAACTGCCCGATGAGCTGCGTGACGTCGTGCGGCTCCGGCTGTTTGAGCAGCTTTCGCTGGAGGAGATCGCGTCGCGGCTGGGTATCGGCGAATCGGCCGTTCGGCACCGGTTTCGAAAGGGCGCGGAAATCTACGAGCAGCAGCTACGTCTCATGCTGGCCAGTCAGACGCGTGTCGTTGCAACAAATGCGGCGGTTTCGATCGGGAAATCCTCTCCAACGGTGTAGCGTGCCAGGGAGGGGCGATTGCATTCGAACTCAACCCATTACGACGCGATGAACCCCGATGGCGCCGCCGATGCGCCTGACCAGCGTTTTCTCGACGAGGTTTTCGAGCGCGCCGTCCAACTGGTCGAGGAGGGACTGGTCCCCGAGACGGAGGCGCTTCTCGCCGGACATGAGGCCCTGCGGGCCGAGGTCGAGCGGCTGGTGCACCTTGCCCGGCAGGTGGCCGTCGGGGCAACCACGCCGCATCCAGAGGTCGAAGGCTTCACGATTCTGCAGCAGCTCGGCCAGGGCGGCATGGGGACGGTTTATCTCGCCCGGCAGCATTCGCTTGGCGGTCGACCGGTGGCGCTCAAAGTGCTTCCCAACAGCGCGGCCTTGTCGACGCGCGCCCGGGCGCGTTTTCTGGCCGAGGCCAGCGCGATCGCGCGACTGCGGCATCCCAATATCGTCGCGGTGCATGACGTGGTGCATCAGGACGGCGTGTATGCGTATGCAATGGAGTGGGTGGATGGTTCGTCGCTTGCCGAGGCGATTGGGCATCAGAGCCCCGACCGTAAGGGAGGGGTTAGCGCTCCAATCGAGGGCCGCTCAGAACTCGCCAGCCTGGCCATTCCCGACATCTGTCGCATCGGCATTGCCATCGCCCGGGCGCTTGAGGCCGTGCACACCGCCGGCCTGCTGCATCGCGACGTGAAGCCCTCTAACATCCTGCTTCGACGCGATGGCACGCCGCTGCTGGCGGATTTTGGACTCGCGCGCGACGTTGATTCTTCGGTTCACACGCAGGCCGGTCAATTCGCCGGCACCGTCGCCTATGCTCCGCCCGAGCAACTCAAAGGACAAAGCGAAGTGGTCGACGCCCGAAGCGATATCTACGCACTGGGCGTTACGCTCTATCACGCCCTGGCCCTGCGATTGCCTTTTGAAGGCCGCAACCCCGCGGCCATGCTCCGGCGAATCGAGGCCGGCGCGGCCACTCCGCTGCGCAAGGTCAATCCGCGCATCCCGCGCGACCTGGAGACCATTGTCGCCAAGGCCATGGAGGCCGATCCGGCGCGGCGCTATCAGACGGCCGGCGACCTCGCCGCCGATCTCGAACGCTTCATGAACTATCAGCCCATTCAGGCACGGCCGGCAGGCTTGTTGACTCGATCAGTCAAGCTTGTGCGCCGCAACCGCGGCGCGGCGCTGGGTTTGACGGTCGGAAGCGTCATCACCCTGGCGCTCGCCGCCGCTGCAGTGACGTACGTCTTTTTCCTCCCCGGCTGGGTCGCGGGCTACGTGCGCGAGGCCCGGCTCACGCTGCTCGATCCCGGTCAGGCCAACAACATCGTGTCCACGATGTATTGGGGACGAATCAACCCCGGCGGGGACGCGCATTGGGAGGCCCGTCGCCAGGTTCTCCAGCAGGCGCTGATTCACTACGACCGAGCCTTGCGGCTGGCCTCGCGGGATGAATCGATTCGTCGAGAGCGAGAGGTGGTGTCACGCGCGCAGCAGATGACCACCGAGCCGCGAATCCTTAATCCAGCAAACGGCCCGTCAGGCAATCATGGGCCACGGCGGCCGATGCCCACATCAGTTTCCTCTGTGGCACCGTTGCCAGGCTCACTTAGCGCGTCGGCCCTTCGCGACGACGGTCTCTTCGCCTTCCTTACCCACGACTATACAACGGCGATCGAGAAGTGGTCCGCCTGGGAGCAAACCCGCGACCCGTTGCTGGAGCCTGATCCCCTGGTCGATGCGGCCCTCGGCGTGCTGTACCTCTTCGACGACCAGCCGGGCCGGGCCTATCCGCGCCTGCAGAAGGCCGCCGAGGCGTTTCCCGGCGTGGGGTTTATTCTGGAGTATCTCGCCGATGCAGCGGTCAAGTGCGGCGATGTGGAGCGGGCAGAGCGCTGGCTGCACGAGGTCCAGCGGCTGCGCACGTCTGCCGGCGGCGGGGCTTACAACCGGATTCGCGCTTCGATTCTGGCGCGGCAGGGCCGTGATGACGAGGCCGAGGCTCTCTTTCGCGCCCCCTCGGGCATTGGGCCGGTCACCTTGGAGTATGCTCGATTCCTTGAATCGCGCGGACGCATGGACAAGGCGCTGGAGCAATACAGCCGGGCGGCGGCCGGCATGTCGGGGGATCGCCCGGTGTGCGAGTTTGTGAATGCCGCCGACCGGTGGTGGTCTGCCCTTCCCCAATCGGCTCGGCGTCAGCGGATCCGATCTACCTGCGATGACGGCGGCGAGTCTCTCATTCCGCTCTTGCGTCAGTATCAATCTTTGGCCCTTCGGGAACGGGATCATTCTCGGACACGATCGGACGCCGGACGCGGTCGGGGCGAAGCCGGATTTCAAATCTTCAATCTCAAATATCAGGTTGTTGCGGCGCTATGCGCATGGCTTTCCTCTCCATCTCTTGAGAGCCTCTCCCTGTCGGAGCTGGCCGAAAGAATGGAGGTCCTTGATATGTCATTCTGGAACAGGCTGCATGAAAGTCCAACGTGGATTCGCTCGCTTGCGGTGAAAATGTGGGGTCATCGCATGTCACCGCGCATGCTGGCGCTCGCAGCTCTCGGCGTGGCGTCGATTGTCACGCCACAAGTGGCGCACGCGCAGATGCCGGAGGCGATTCGTGTCGCGAATAACTCTTCGGCCGGACAGTATGTTCGAATCGCGGATCATCCGGGGCTTGAGCCGCAGGTCTACACCATCGAGTGCCGGATCACGCCGCGGGGGCAGGGCTTCGGTAACTCGAACAACCTCGCTGGTTCAGGGGTCATTGTCAAGCCGCGCGAGGGAGCATCAGGAAATCGCCCGTACTCGTGGACAATGCAATGGAGTCCCGTCGACGGCAAACTGGTAGCCGGGGTCGCTTTCAGCATCCCGAACGGCGGCACCGAGCTTCGCTCGAATACACCAGTTCCGGTGAACACGACGGGGCATGTGGCAATGACTTTTGACGGCGCCGCCCTCCGGATTTTCATCAACGGCGTCCTGGATGCGGAGACGCCGATTTCCACTTCGTTTGTCGATTACGGCTCCGACGATGTGCTCCTCGGTGCGACAAATCACTGTTGCGGTTTCGACCGCCGCTTCGACGGCGAAATCGACGACGTGCGAATCTGGAATTTTGCGAAGAGCGCAAGCGAGATAATGGATCAAGTAAATTGCGAGGTGACCTCCAACCAGGCAGGTCTCCTGGCCGCATGGAACTTCAACAACTCGAGTCTTCAGGATGTTTCAGGTAATGGACACAACGGCACAGCAACCGGCAGCATCAGCTTTGTTTCCAATCCCATGACAAATTGCACGCCCTGCGACGCTGCCGACGTCGTGCAGTCGCCTGAGGCAGCAACCGTGGTCTTCGGCGGAAGCGAGCAGCTCCAGGTCATGGCCGGCGGAACCGGGCCGCTCTCCTACCAGTGGCGCAAAGGCGGCGTCAACCTCACCGACGGACCGGTCGGCTGCGGCGGCACGATCAGCGGCGCGACAACCGACACGCTTGTCTTGAATACGGTGACATTTGTCGAAGGCGGCAGCTACGACTGCGTGGTCACCAACGCCTGCGGCAGCGACACCAGCACGGCCGCAACGCTGACCATCAACCCGCCACCCGCCGCCGCCGACGTGAACCACGACGGACAGGTCAACGGCGCGGACATCCAAGCGCTCGTAAGTGCGCTTCTCGCACCGTAGTCGAATTGCACCGGCCATTGGCCGGTGCCACAAGCGGATTCGCGCACGAGCGATCATTCACTCACTACTTCCTCCAAACGCCGAGGCCCGGTGGAACACCCCGTCCGCCGGGCCTGGTGCGTTTTTCACAGTCCAAATGACCATGCTCATTGAGTTTCTGGACCTTGGGGGCAGGTATGTGGATGTGCTATGATCTTGAGTATGGCATTCACATTGGACCAGCTTGCTGAAGAGGCGCTGAAGCTTCCTGCGGAATCGCGGGCCTTGCTCGCGGATCGGTTGGTCGAAAGTCTGGACTTTGCCGAGCCGGATGACATTCAGCGACTATGGGTGGCGGAGGCTACACAGCGTCGCGATGAGATTGCCTCCGGCAAAGTTTCCCCCATCGACGGCGAGCACGCCCTGGCCGAAGTGCGGCGCGCGATCGGCTCATGAAATTCACATTTCACCCCGAAGCCCTCGAAGAGTACCGCGAGGCTGCGCGGTACTACGAAACCCAACGGTCGGGACTCGGGATGTCATTCATCCTAGAGATTGAGGCAACGATTCGACGGATTCAGGAAGCCCCCAAGCGATGGCACAAGATTGCGGAGGGCATCCGATCGTGCCGCACACGTACATTTCCATACGCGGTGCTGTATTCAACTGACTCCGGCGTCTTGCATTTGATCGCAGTGATGCACCTTCACCGAGAGCCGGGCTACTGGCGAGGTCGTCGCGCGACTCCACATGAGCCATGACACAATGCTGATGACGAGCTTCGGAGAAGTGTCCATCGCTTGCGCCACCGCATCGATCTAATTTGACACCCCCGCCAGCCGCATCTATACGGTTGGAACGATGTACGGCGAAGGAGGCGGAGGCGGCATGTCCTACAACTACGATTGGTGGTTTCGCGGGGTCTATCAGGAGCACCTGAATGAGGCGAAGCGCCGCTGTACTGCGATCCGCCGGCCGGAACTCAAGGTTGACTCCAAGGCCCATGCCGAGTTCATGGGCCAACTGGAGGTCCGCACGGTGCTCTATCTGCGGGACGGCTTCTCCTACGAGATCAAAGAACTCGTGCCGCGCGAGACGACCACGACGATCACCTTCGAGTGCATGCCGGCCGATGAGGCCTACCGGGTTGGTTGTTTCATCGTGTCCGTGCCCTTTGAGGACATCGCAAGGGTGGAAATCTTCGCGGTGCACGCCCATGAGAAGCCCGAGGACAACGTGGCGATCAAGGGTTTTGGCGGTATGCCATCGGCCATGGCACCGCGGATGGACGAGCGACCCCCTTCGCGCGAGACGTAGGTCCGGCAGGCTGCGAAAGCCCGCATCAAATGCCCGGTTCGAATGACCTCCCATTCCCTCGCCCAGCCTGCGTAATGGACGCTCGCAGCGCGGTTTACGGCAGGCCTGCTGGCTCGAACGCCGCCTTGAATTCGCACGTCGCCCGCTCGGGGTCGAAGTCGCTCCCTGACCGCGTGAGACGGCGAAAGTGATTTCGTTAAACCCCGTGGTGGCGGACAAACGCGTCTTGAGCGGATAACCCGCACGTTTTGCTCGTTGTTTACACAACCACGCCAATTCAGGTTGGGAGGACACTGCATGTTAAGAATGAAGGGTTTCAAGCAGGCGATCTGCGTTTTGACGGTGATCGGCACGGCCGCGACGGTGCAGGCTGCCGAATCCGACAAGATTGCCATTTTCAAGTTGAAGGGCGCCTTGACCGAGCAGCCGGATCAGAGCGGCTTTTCGGCGTTCATGGGGGCGGCGGCGCCGACGAATCTGTTCGATCTGTTGAACACCTTGAAAGAGGCGCGATCGGATGAGAATCTGGCCGCGGTCATCTTCGAGATCGAGGAGAGCGGGCTGGGTTTCGCCCAGATCCAGGAACTTCGCACCCAGATCGAGGCTCTGCGTGCGGCGGACAAGCCGGTTTACATCTACTGCGAGACGCTCCGTCCCGCCACGCTGCTTCTGGGATCGGCGGCGAGCAAACTGGTGCTGATGCCGCGCGGCGAAGTCGAGTTCGCCGGCATGTATGGCGAGGGTCTCTATTTCAAGAAGATGCTCGACAACATCGGCGTCGAGGCCGACATCCTGCACTGCGGCGATTTCAAGTCGGCCGGCGAGCCGTTCTACCTGACCGGCCCGAGCAAGGAGGCCGAGGCGCAGCAGAACAAATTGCTCGATTCGATCTTCGAGCAGATGATCGAACAAATCGCCAAGAGTCGAAAACTGTCCACCGACAAGGTGCGCGGCCTGATGGACAAGGCCATCCTCAGCGCTCAGGAGGCGCTCGATGCCAAGCTGGTCGACAAACTGGCGTACAAGGAGGACTTCGTCGCCGATTTGAAGAAGCAGTATGGCAAGGACGCCAAGTTCGTCCGCCGCTACGGCAAGAAGAAGGGTCCGGAGATCGACCCGGACAATCCATTCAGCATGTTCAAAGTCTTCTCGGACCTGATGAAGGGCGATGCCAAGTCGGACAAGCCGGCGATTGCCGTCGTCTATGTCGATGGTCCGATCAGCGGCGGTGAAGACGAGCCGAGCATCTTCGGCGGCTCGAGCGGCGCCCACTCCGAGACGGTTCGCAAAGCAATCGATGCGGCCGCGAAGGATGACACCGTCAAGGCGCTGCTGATGCGGGTCGATTCGCCCGGCGGCTCGGCCATTGCGAGTGAGGTCATCTGCGAGGCGGCCAAGCGATTCAAGAAGTCGGGGCGTCCGTTCATTGTTTCAATGGGCAACGTGGCGGGCAGCGGCGGCTACTACGTCGCGACGCTGGCCGACTCCATCTTCTGCGAGCCCGGTTCGATCACCGGTTCGATCGGCGTGGTCGGCGGCAAACTCGTCACCAAGGGCCTGTGGGACTGGGTCGGCGTTACGGGCCACGAGTACAAGCGCGGCAAGCATGCCGACGTGATGAACTCCAATCGTCGATTCACCGACGAGGAGCGGGCGATCATCAAGGGGATGATGGATCGCGTGTATGACGAATTCAAGGATCGCGTGGTGGAAGGCCGCGGGAAGCGGATCAAGGGCGAACTGGAACCTTTGGCCGGCGGCCGCGTATATACCGGCAAGCAGGCGATCGACATCGGACTCATCGATCAATTGGGCGGATTTGCCGACGCGATAAAATATACGGCCGATCAGGCACAATTAGGTACCAAGTACGAGTTGCGGGTGTATCCGCGACCCAAGACCCTGGGTGATATTTTGTCCGAAGTCTTTGGCGGCGCTGAGGATAAGGACGAGATGATCTCGGTGGCGGCGAATCACATGCGACCGGGCGGTCGGTTTGGCTCGATGCCGACGATCGCAGCGGCGGTCGAGGCGGCGAGCGCGCTCGATCCGGCGAAGGCGCGGGCCATCAAGAATTTCTTGATTCAACTGGAACTTTTGCAAAGTGAGAGTGTATTATTGGTAAGTCCTCCCGCGTTCATAAGCGCGAACTGACCGCGACGTGAGGACAAACCGGCGCGACACCGCCGGATGGGAACCAACAACGAAGATCGCAATCGCACGGTTGTAGAAATAGCGAATCGTGCGCGAATAGACCCACTCCACCCTCTGGCCTGGTTTCTCGCTCCCCGCGAGCCACCAGGCCTACTTTTTTGGTGGGGAGTAGGTCAGGCTGAAAGCCTTCTCGTCAATAGCCGGGGCGTGGAGGTCGCCGTTGCAACCGACACCCCGGGAACGCAGAAGCTTGTCGATTTCAGTCTGGAAGACTGATCGTAGTGCCGTGATGCCTGTGCAATGTCGCACCGTACGAGCAGCCCGTCGGGCTGCAAAATTGGCTGAGCGTATGGCATCCGGGCCTGTCGCTTCGCTCCAGACCCGGCTACTGACGTCTACGCCTTCGGCGTATCTAACTCACAATCGCACTTACCCATGAACGCCAGCCTCGACGTGACTGCCCAGCGCATTGCGAACGGCCTTTGCGATTGACGCGGCGTCGATGCCGCACTCCGCGAGCTGCATCGCGCGAGGGCCGTGGGCGATGAATCGATCGACAGGCAAGCCGAGTCGAACGACGTGCGACGTTGATAGCCCCAATTCCTGCGCACACTCCAGCACTGCCGATCCGAATCCACCGGCGAGGCTGTGGTCCTCCACGGTGATGACCGGTCCGCCGCGGGTGATCGCCTCCGAAACCATATCACGGTCGATGGGCTTGGCGAACCGGGCATTGACGACACGCAGCGAAATGCCCTCGCCGGCGAGCGTCTCGGCTGCCGCCAATGCGTGGGCGCACATCGCGCCGTACGCGAGAACCGTCGCGTCATCGCCGTCACGCAATCGCAACGAACGGCCCAGTTCGAACTCGGGCAGCGCGCCCTCGGCGAACATCGGCTCGGGGACGTTATCGCGCGGATAGCGGATGGCGCTGGGCACGTCCAATTTCAAGGCGAGTCTCAGGCACGCGCCGATCTCGGCTTCGTCCATCGGGGCCATCAGCACCATGCCCGGCATGCCGCGCAGGTACGCGATGTCGAGGAAGCCGTGGTGCACGGCGCCGTCTCCGCCCACCAAACCGGCGCGATCGAGGCAGAAGACCACCGGCAGTTGCTGCAGGGCCACTTCCTGGAAGACCTGATCGAACGCACGCTGGAGAAATGTCGAATAAATCGCGACGACGGGCCTCAGTCCGGCCTTGCACATGCCGGCCGCGATATCGACGGTCGCGCTTTCGGCAATGCCGCCGTCGAGGTAGCGCTCCGGGAGGACCTTCTCAAACTTGCTCAGCCCGGTGCCGTCGGGCATGGCGGCGGTCATCGCGAAGACGCGGCTGTCGCTTTGGGCCACGGCGATGGCGGCATCGGCGAATGCCGAGGTGAAACTGCGTCCGCCGCTTTGCACTTCGACCCGGCATCCCTCGACTTTGAATGGCTTGGGGCTGTGGAATTTGGTCGGCTCAGCGAGCGCCCATTCGGCGCCGCGGCCCTTCTGGGTGTGGGCATGCAGCAGCACCGGATGGTTCACATCCTTGAGCACGCGGAACAATTCGATGAGATGCTCGATGTCGTGGCCGTCGGTAGGGCCGACATAAATAAAGCCGAGTTGCTCGAAGATCTGGTGCGGCGAAACCGTCGCCTTGAAGCCCTCTTTCAGATGATCGAGCGCATCGAAGGCGGCCTTGCCGATGACCGGCACCTGCGGCAGATACTTCTTGACCCGCTTCTTGATTTCCTCATAAACCGGGCTGACGCGGAACTTGGCGAGATGCTCGGCCATGCCGCCCTGGGTCGGGGCGATGCCCATGGAGTTGTCATTGAGCACAACGAGCAGTTGCCGCTTCAACACGCCGGCCTGGTTGAGGCCCTCGAACGCGACACCGTTAAAAATACTGGCGTCGCCCACGAGCGCGACGACTGCCCTGTTGTCTGCCAGCATCTGGCCGCCGCGGGCCATGCCGACGGCCGTGGCAATGGCCGTGCCAGCGTGTCCGACGTGAAACAGGTCGTACTCGCTCTCTGACGGATTGGGGAATCCGCTGATGCCGCCGGCCTTGCGAAGCGTCTCGAAGCGGGCATTGCGCCCCGTCAGCAGTTTATGGACATAGGCCTGATGGCCGACGTCCCACAGCAGCCGATCGTGCCGGAAGTCGAAGACATAGTGCATGGCGATGGTCAGTTCAACCATGCCGAGGTTGCTGGCCAGGTGGCCGCCGTTGTTGCCGACGACCTGGATGATGCGTTCGCGGATCTCCTGGGCCAGTTGCTCGAGTTGCGGCACAGACAGTCCGCGCAAGTCGGCGGGCGTCTCAATACGGGGCAGTAACTTGTTCATTTTCAAATCCAGCCGCGGCGGATGATTGGAATACACCTTCCAATTCCACGCGCGGCAACATCCCTGCTATGACCGGCGGCGGCTCAGGTACGTGGCCAGTTCCGCCAGTTTTTCCGCGGGCGGCCCCAGCGGCGTCAGTTCGTTGATCGCCCGCTGAACCGCCTCGTCCACCAATCGGGTCGCGGCTTCCAATCCTACGGCCCGCGGGTAGGTTTGTTTGCCGGAAGCGGCATCTTTGCCGGCGCGTTTGCCGAGTTCTGAGCCGCTCCCCTGCACGTCCAGTAAATCGTCGGTTGCCTGAAACGCCAGACCCAGATGTCGACCATAGCGCGATAAGGCGTCGAAGACCGTCGGAGGTGCGCCTGCGGCAATCGCCCCCAGCCGGCATGCCGCTTGAATCAATCGCGCCGTCTTGGCGTCGTGAATCGTCTGCACCAGTTCGGCATTCGGCGGATGTCGTTCGCCTTCGATGTCCGACACCTCGCCGCCGATCAGTCCGGCGGGACCGGTTGCGGCAGCCAATTCTGCGACCCATGCGGCGGCGGTGTGCGGCGCGACAGTCGGCGCGGACAGCAGGGAGAACGCGTGCGCCAGAAGCGCGTCGCCCGCCAGAATTGCCATGGCCTCGCCAAAGCGCACATGACTGGTGGGGCACCCGCGCCGCAAGTCGTCGTTGTCGATTGCGGGAAGATCGTCGTGAATCAGGCTGAATGTATGAATGAACTCCACCGCGAGCGCTGCCGGCCATGCAACTTGCCGGTCGCCGCCTGCTGCGTCGCAGGCCCACAGGACAAGGATCGGCCGCAATCGCTTGCCGCCGGCCTCGATGCTGTAGCGCATCGCCTCGACCAGCGAGGGGGGCGCGGCAGTCAACTCCTCCAACGCGTGATGGAGTCGCTGATTGACGTTCGTTGCGTCGGTGCTGATGGAGAATTCGATCACTTCGGGAATGGTGTGTCCGTCGCCCGGATTCTCGCGGGCGCGAGGCAACTGCATTTGGTCAGGCTCAACTGCATCCACAGGCAGACGCATGGTGATGGATTCTAATCGGACAGGAATGGGGGCGCAAGGGTTACGTTAACAGGTTTCGAAAGTTGCGGCGCGACTGAAAGTTCGCCGTCAGAGGCGACCAAGTGCATCGGATTTTGTCCCATTTTCGCTGCTTTCTGCGGGATTCGGCTTGACACGGACCGTTGGCGTGCCTTATTCATATTCATTGGGAGTGGGACACCTTCCCGATCTAAGCGGGACGGCTTGGCGATACATTCGGGTGGAGTGGATGTATCCCTTTCCTCATGCCTCGGTTTATTACCGAGGCACTTTTTTTTGACAGACCCTACCGCCCGCTTTTTCCTCCTTCAGACCGCCCTGCAAATCGTGAAACCCGGAACGTAACGCCCTGTTTTCTTGCCCGTTTTTCGCGTCGGTACCGCGTCTGGGCTCGCCGGAATGGGCGGGCCGGCCTCGTCCAACTGGTCAGTGATCTTCCGGCGCGGGTTCGACAATATCGCGTAACTGCGATTTTGGCCGCGCATAATTCACAACCCCCGGCATAATGCACCGACCGCCCCGCGCTGTCCGCGGTCGCGGGTACGAATAGGAGGTCCACCGCCGTGACTAACGGTGACGCCACGTCCGCGCCCATTCAGCAGGAACTTGAACGCTGCCGCGCCAGAATCGCCGAGCTGGAGCGGGAACTCGCCAAGGTCACGATCAGCGCACCGCTTGAACATGTGGTCGAAACCGGGAAGAACCCGATTTTCGAACTCTCTCGCGATGCCCTCTGGGTTTTCGATGATTCGGGCGTCATTCTGCGCGTGAACAAGGCGGCCTGCGAATTGTTCGGCCGAACCGAGTCGCAGCTGGTGGGCGCCCAGGTTTCCAGCATTCAGACGCCGGCGGACTCAATCACTGCTGAGGGGGCATTCCGCCGCTACATTGCGGCCGGCGCCGATGAAACCGGTGAGTTTGTCTTTTTGAGGCCGGACGGCCAGAGGTGCATCACCGAGTACGCCTCTCGCCGAGTCGCACCTGGTTTGCATATTGTCGCTTTTCGAGACGTGGGCGAACGCCGCCGCACGGCCGAGGCGCTGCGCACCCGCGAAGAGCAGTTTCAACAGCTCGTCAGCCGCATGCATATCGTGTTCTGGATGATCGAATCCGGAACGGGATCCGTGCTTTATATCAGCCCGGCCTACGAGGAAATCTGGGGCCAGACCTGCGAAAGCCTGATTCAAAACCCTGAGTCATGGTGGGCGCTCGTGCATCCGGAGGATGTGGAGCGGCTGCGGGACGCGCTGACGCGCGTGGCCCGTGATACAACATTCAAGGGCGAACGTGTTGACTTTCGCGTCAATCGGCCCGATGGCGGCATGCGATGGGTCGCGGTCTGGGCCTATCCCGTGCCCAATGCTACCGGCGAGATCACGCGGATCGCCGGCATTACCACCGACATCACCAATCGGAAACTGGCTGAGGAGGCCCTGCAGCGCGCCTACGACGAATTGGAGACGCGTGTCGAGGAACGCACCGCCGCGCTGACCTACGCCAACAACCTGCTCCGCGCCGAGATCGCGGAGCGCATCAAGACCCAGGAGAAACTCAGCCAGCGACAGGCCGAACTGGCCCATGTTCAGCGCCGCAGCACGATGATCGAGATGGCCGGGGGCCTGGCCCACGAACTGAATCAACCGCTCGCCGCCGCGATGAACTATGCCGGCTCCTGCCTCTCGCAGCTTGACGAGCCGACGCCCGATCTCAAAGAACTCCGCAGCGGCATCGAACAGATCATCAACCAGGCCGAGCGGGCCGCCGAGATCATCCGGCGGCTCCGTGAATTCCTGCAAAAGCGGGACCCGCGGATCGACTCATTGGACTTGGGCGACTGCATTAAGGAGGCGGTCAACCTCATGCAGTTCGAGACCCGGCGGTCTCAAGTGAAAGTGACGGTGGAATTGGCCGAGGGACTGCCACCCGTTCTGGGCGATCGGATCCTTATCGAACAAGTGCTGGTCAATTTGATCCGCAACGCCATCGACGCCATGGACCAAACGCCGCCTGAAGAACGGGAGTTGACAATTCGCACCAAATTGGGTCCAATTGGCGGCGTTGAGGTGGCAGTGACCGATACGGGTCGCGGATTCTCAAATGCCGCACGTGGTCGGCTCTTTCAGCCCTTCTTCACGACCAAGCCCGGCGGTTTGGGAATGGGACTGGTCATTAGCCGTTCCATTGTCGAATCGCACTTGGGGCGCCTTTCGATTGATCGTGGTGACGGTCGCGGGGCCACCCTTCGCGTGACGCTTCCAACGCTGACCGAAACCGGAAACGGTCATGGATAAGCCGACAGTCTTTATCGTGGATGACGATCAGGGCATGCGCGACTCTCTGGAGCGCATCCTGACGTCCATGCATTTGCCCGTGGAGTCCTTCGCATCGGCGGAAGAGTTCCTGGCCAAGCACGATGCCGCGCGGCCCGGCTGTCTGGTCCTCGATGTGCGCATGCCCGGGATGAGCGGCATCGAGCTGCAGGCAAAGCTGAAGGAAAAAGGGCGCGCCCTTCCAATCATCATCATCACCGGTTTTGGCGACGTGCCGATGGTGGTCGCTTGTATGAAGCACGGCGCGATCGACTTCATCGAGAAGCCGTTCCGGGCCGAGCCGCTGCTGGCGAGCATTCGCCGGGCGCTGGAGCACGATTCGACGGGTCGCGCCGCAGAGCAGATTCGCGAAGAGGCTCGCAGGAAGCTTTCGCCGCTCACGCCGCGGGAGATGGCCGTGCTCGACAAATTGGTGCTGGGCAAGGGCGTCAAAGAGATCGCCGCGGACTTCGGGCTTTCCTACAAGACCGTGCAGACGCACCGGGCACATGTCATGGAGAAGACGGGAATTGACTCGCTTGCGGAGTTGGTTCGCGTCTGGCTGGCGGCGGAGTTCAACCGCACGTAACGACGGTGGGTTGCGGGCTGGCTTCCATGAGAATTCCGCTGGCCATTTTCCGTTTCCGTTCGTCTTCATCTGGAGTGGATTGCCGTTGGGTTCAGACGATTCCGCGTCCAGGCGCGATCTGAGTCTTATTCCGCAGCCCGGGGGCCCCGGCGGCAGTTTCTCGACACGATGACTGGACATGAGCGTGCCCGATTCGGTACGCTTTGTTCAAACCAGATCAATCGGGCGGCCGCCCCGCCCTGCAGTCGATACCGACAATTCCAAAAGCGCCGTCGCGCCGACCCCTCGACGCGCACGGTCTGAATGAAGGGAGCCCCCATGTCTTTCGACACTCGCGAGACACGCGTCTTCGTCGCGGCCGCCTGGCTGGCGTCCATGCTTCCGCTCGGGCCGAATGCGGCCGTTGCGGCCCCCTGCACGCCGCCGGTGAGCATGATTTCCCTCGATCAGAATGGATATGTCTTCGACACCGGAACGCCCGGTCTCGGCGGGACGCCTCCGCGGCTGCTGCTCAACGGCGTGCCGCAGTTGATTCCCGGGCTGATCATCTCCACCGCCGCGGGCCAGATCGCCGGACAGGAGATCGCCGTCTATCACTTCGGCACCGCCGTGGAGATTCCACATACGCGCACCGTCATCGCATCCGGGGCGCGGGCGCTTCGCATCGAGGCAAATGACTTGATCAAGGTGAACGGCGATTTGTTTGTCCGCTGCGGACGCGGTGGCGGCGGCGCCGGCGGCGCGGGCGGAACCGGCGGCGGCGGTGGCGGCGGCGGAGCGGGTGGTGACAGCGGCGTGGCCGGCAACACCGGACAGCACGGCGACGGCGGCGCGGGCGGCCTTGGCGGCGCCGCAGTCGGGTTCGGCGGCGCAGGCGGCGCCGGTGGCGCTCCGGGTCTCAATCTCGGTGCAGGTGGAATTTTTGGACCCGCGCCGCGCATTCCGGGAGGCCCCGGGCTTCCCGCGGTCAACATGGGTGCGAACGGTATGCCTGGAACTCCAGGCAGCCTTGGTGCGGATGGCGATGACGGTGCGGATGGTCAGCCAGGCCAGGGCGCGGGCACGGCGGGGACCGACGGCGGCGTCGGCAATCCCGGCGGCAACGGCTTTCAGGGGCTTGCAGGCCAGAATGGAATTAGCGGATTGTCTGCCTTTGGCGGGTCAGCCGGTGGCGGTGGGGGACTGGGCGGCGCGTTTGGATTGGGCGGTGCGGGCGCTGCGGTTGGCGGTGTCGGCGGCATCGGCGGAAGCGGTGGCGCCAACCCGGCGGCAACCGGCGGAGATGGTGGAGACAAGGGTCTGCACAATCCCAATGCCGCGGCGGGCGGCGCGGGCGGACAGCACAAGCCGATCGGCGGGCCGCCGCGCGTCATCGCGGGCGGGCTGGGCGGCGCGGGTTGCTTCAAGGGCAAGCCGGGCCGAACCGGACCCAGCGGGCCCTACGGAAAGCGCGGGCAGGACGGCGTTGACTTCAACTGGACGCAGGACTGGGGCAGCATCGGCGCGAACGGCACACCCGGTCGAAATGGCTCCGACGGCACACCCGGCGCGAACGGAAACGGCGGCGGCGCTGGTGCGAATGGCGCGCCCGGCGGCGTGGGTCAGGGCGGCGGAAACGCCGCTGTTCAGACTGGCGTCTTGTTTCCGCCGGTCAGCAACGCCGGCTTGCTGCTGGTCGCCGGCGGCGGCGGAGGCGGGGGTGGCGGCGGCGGCGGTGCAGGCGGTGGGGGTGGCGGTTCCGGCGGAGGCGGCGGCGGCGCGGGCGGCGGCGCGGCGGGCGCATCGGGCGGCGGCGGCGGCGGGGGTGGTGCGAGTGGTCGCGGCGCAGGCGGCCAGGGTGGCGGTGCGGGTGGCGCGGCCGGCGGTGGCGGTGGCGGTGGTGGTGGTGGTGACGTGGTGCCCGGCATGATGGGAATGAACGGCATGGTCGGCGTCGTGGGCGGCGCGGGCGAGGCGGGCGGCAACGGCCGCGCGGGTGGCAAGGGCGCCGATGGCAAGCCCGGGTTCACAAGTCGTATTCCCGCGGGGGGCGCGATGGGCGGCGCTGGCACGTCCGGCGGACAGGGAGGCACGGGAGGCACGGGCGGCACCGGTGGCGCGGGCGGCGGCGCGGTGGAATTGCGCACGCCGATCGCGACTGGTCGGCTCTGTCTGGATGGCGCGACGATCAACGCGTCGGGCAGCAACGGCGGCGCCGGGGCAGGCGGCGGCGCTGGCGGTTCGATCGTGCTGGTGGGAAATGAAACGTCGATCCAAAGATTGACGATTGTCGGTAATCCGCCTTTTCGGGATGCCAATCTGAGTGCGAATGGCGGCGACGGTGCGGTCGGCGGTTCGGCCGGCAAAGTGGTGATCAACGTGGCCAATCGGACGATTGACGCGTTTGCGACGGTGTCAGCGGTGGCCGGAACGAATCTGGGCGTCGGTGTCGGCGGTGGACTGGGTGGACCGGGCGGAGGCGGCGGCACCGGCGGCGCGCGCGGCATTGGCGGATTGTCCGCGGGTGGTACGGGCGGTGCCGGTGGATATGCCGGACTGCCGGGTCAATCGACGTTTGACTCTAACAAGGGCAAGGGCGGCAAGGGCGGCCCGGGTGGGTTGCCCGGACCATGCCGACGCGCGGCGGGCGGCATCAAGCCAGGGGTTCCATCGTGGGTTCCCCCCGCGGGATATGAATTCAAGGGCGGTCGCTGGGTCAAGAGCGGCGAGGAGACGGCTCGCTCCAATCCCGATGGCCATCATGCGGACACCGAGACGCCGGGCCCGCAACAGAAGCGCGACATTGTTCCGATCCCGCAGGGCACCGACGAGTTTCGCGCGGTCGGCGACGTGTTCACTGAATCGGGGTGCGTCACCAAGATCACGACCATCTGTTACTTCGATCCGGCGGCCCCCGTGGTCATCAACCTGCGGCAGTACGCACCGGCCACGCTGCCGTGCGCCGATGGCGACATCAAGCATATTTACAATTATCGCAACTTGCCGCCGACTCTGGCGCTGTTCAGAAACGAACTCCCGATTTTCAACGGCCCGGTCGGTTTCTTCGATCCGGCAGCGCTCGGATTGAAAGAAGTCGCGGTGCGCGAGATCGGCACGGACGTGTCCGCACAGGACTGCGACAACAACGGCGTGAGCAATGCCGATGAGATTCTCGACGGCGCGCCGGACTGCGACGACAATGGCATCCCTGATGCCTGCGACATCGCATCGGGCTTCGTCGCCGACACGAATTTCAATCTCATCCCCGACGTCTGCGAGGGCCTGCCGTGCAACACCTGTCATGGCGACATGGATGGCGATGGCCGCGTGCATTCCACCGACGTCGAACTGCTGGTCGACACGGTCATCGGCATTGACGAGGACGAGTGCGCCGACTGCAACTTCGATTCGCAGATCAACGCCCGCGACATTCAGATGTTCGTCAATCTGGCGCTGGCCGACAACGGCGCGGGCACCGACTGCCCCGGCGTTTTCACCTGCCCCGAGGGAAATCTGAATGATCCGCGGCAGGCTCACAACACGCCCTACGCCTCGACGCTCGAGGCCTGCGAGCCGGTCTGCACGGCCGATCGCTACTGCGGCGACGTGGCGTGGGATTTCCTCTGCGCGGTTGAATACGATCGTCTCGTGCAGCCACTCGGCAACAGCCCGGCGTCGCCGATCCCGGTCACCAACGGCACTTATGCCGGCACGACGGTGAACCGCCCACTGCCGACGCCGGACATGGTTCCGATCTGCAGCGAGTTGCCGACGCCGACGCGCTGGTACTGCTACACGGTGACATGCAACGGACTCGCCAGCGCCACCACCTGCGGACGCTCGAGCTTCGACACCGTGCTGTCGGTGTACGCAGCATGCGCCAGTCCCGCCCCGCAAATCGTGTGCAATGACAACCTCGATGGCCCTTGCCCAACCGGCACGGGCATGGAGTCGCGGGTTGAATGGCCCGCGATCGCCGGTCAGCAATTCCTGATCGCCGTTTCCGGCGGTCATGGCCAAATCGGGAGTTACTCGTTGGCGCTGGATTGCGTGGGGCCGTAGGGCACCTGGTCCGAAACGGTTATTGAGACGCGTGACCCTGGCCGACGCGATGGCGGGCGGCCGGGGTCTGTTTCGACGCCGTTACCACGGATTTACCGATGAAATTCCCCCGATTCCCTGCCGATTCAATACAATGCCCGGCAAGCGGGCACGCGTTTTGAATCCACCAGGGTATTTGGATATGCCATTTTCATCCGTTTTGAACCGCCTTCGGTTCGGTCGATCGCGGGCGCTGGACCTTTCACTTGCCGTTGCCGCAATGTTGGTGGCGGAGTCTGCCATCGCTGCGCCGCGAGCGGACTCGGCGGCCATCCCCATGGGCACGGCCCGGCTCAACAAGGGCACCCAGCAAGTCACCTATAAGCTGCCATCTGACGTGAACGGCCCGCTCGATCACGGCATGCTCTTCTGGGCCATCAATCCGCGCCGGGCGGCTCCACCACCCAAAAACGTCGCCGAAATCGTCAACCCGCCCAATCCCGGTCGAGCGCCGTGCGATGTCACCATTGAGGTCGGGGGGAACAAGCTGCCCAAGTGGACCTGGGGTGACCGCATGAGCGGCTTCGTGCTGCATCCCAAGACGCTGCGCGAGAACAATCCGCTCTACGACAAGGGCGCGATTCAGCTCACCATCACGCTGGACGGCGAGCCTGCCACGGCGGATTTCACGGTGTCGAGCCTGCCGGAGTTGGGCGTGCTGCATCCGACCGCGTTCAACGGCACGCTCGACGATCTGGCGAAGAACGCGACCGATCCGGATGTGCGGCAGTACTTCGAAGCGCTGGCGCTGGAAGTGGGCAACGATTATTCCGCGGCGCTCGAGCGCTACAAGGCGCTGGCCGCGTCGAAGAACTCGGAGGTCGCGCGGTTCGCGCGGCGCGGTCGCCGGTTGTTGCGGTACCACATGCGGCCATACAAGTTGAGCGGAAACTTTCTCGAACACTACCGCTGGGGCCTGTTCGCCCAGCAGTGCGGCCTCTACGGCATCGGCAAACTTGAGTTCGACGAATGTCGCATTCTGAATCCGGACGCCGTCAGCAGCCAGATCCACTGCGCCGAGATGACCGACCATGTCGGCGCGCCCTTCCTCGACGTGCAGGACTATCTGCTGCGGGCCATCACCGCGGCGTACAACCGATTCAAACTGGTGCGCGAGGCCGGCGACGATACCGCCCTGTATGAGACCACCGAGTGGAACGTGCTGGTTGTCATTCTGCGCAGCCGGGATTACTCGGATGCCGAAGCCGGCGCGCCGGTGAAGCAGACGCGGACGCTCAAGGCGGGCGAGATCTCGCAGATCAAGAATCTCTTCCTGCTGGCGGCCCGCATGATCCAGGGCGCGACGGAGAGCCGGCTGCGGTTTGTGCCCTCATTTTTTGAAATAGACGATGAGTCGCAATATCCCTACGTCAACTATGCCGATGCGGTCGGCCCGTCGCCCGAGATCATCGAGGAGCGGGGCTGGTTCGACGGCATGATCAGCGTGCGGCCGCGCATTCCGTCCGACAAGGAACGGGGTCTTATCACGGTCAGCGCTCAAGTCGGTCCGAAGGGTGTGGGCCTCTCGGATGTCTTCGAGGACGCCGACATTCAGGTGTTGACAACCGCCCTCTATGAACAGTTGGCCGATGCTGCGGCGCGGAACGAGGCCGGACCCGGTCTGCCGACGGGGGCGGCCCTGCTGAGCGCCGGCCATCAGCCGATTCCAAACATGGGATACGCCTGTCGCGCGGCGCTGCGGTATTACCTGACGCCGGCCATGATCTGGCGGCTGCGGAATTCAGAGGTCTCGCAACACGAGGATCACCTGCGATTCTGGTCGGTGCGCGGACCGTTTCCCATCACGGACAAGCCGTCGACCGACGGCGTGTCGGCCCCGCACGTGCTCGACCCCATTCCGCAGGATGGCAAGCCGGCGACGATCATCGAATCGCCCACGCCGTTTGTCGATATGGCGAAGCTCTTTCCGAACGCCGGCTGGGCGCGGGCCGCGGCCGAGTGCTGGGTCTTCTCGCCGGTTGAACAGGATGTTCATCTCTTCATGGGCCAGAGCCGCGGCGTTGCGGCGCGAGTCAACGGTCGCATCGTGCATCGCGGTCGGCGGTATGCCGCCGAGTCCGCCCGGCCGGGTCAGGGTGTCGACACGGTGACATCGTTTGCGTCGCTGTCGCCCGGCTGGAATCACGTGGAAGTCGTCGTGGAGTCGCCGCAGAACGCGTCGTCCGGCCCGTGGGGTTTCTCGCTGCGGATCACCGATCGCCATGCCCGAGCGCTGACCGGTCTGGCGTTCGCGGCCGGCAAGCCCGGGCAGGATGTGGTGGCGCCCGCCGCGCCGCCGGAGACGGGCGCCTATTTCAACTGGGGCACGGTCTATTGGGATTATTCGAATCTGCTGCCGGAACTGGATGCGGCGGGGCTTCGAAAATTGACGGGGGTCGCGGATCTGACCGTGGGTGGAAAGCTCGACGGCGCGAGCGGGTTTTTCGCAATCGACTCGCCCTCGCGCGCGGCCGTCGCCGGGTTTCGCAAGGTACCAGCCTCTTGGACGGCGACCGAAAAGGACGAGACGCTCAACAACATCCTCGACTGGCAGCGCGAGGCCTGCGCGGCCTTCCGCTACCAGAAAGACGGCAAGGCGCACGATCTGCTGCTGCTCAAGCCCGAGGCGGTCGAGGCGTATTTGACGCTCCTGAATGAGTCGCCCGATGCAAACGCCGTCTTTGGCGAATCAGTCGCGGCCCAGCGAATTTTGGGGTATTGCCTCGTCCCCGCTGGTCCGATCAACCGCCCGCTGCTGGTTGTGGACACCCTTTTGGGCGATCAGAACGGCTGGCCGGTGGATGAGGAAGACCTGCTCGAACCCTGGCCCAATTCAGCCCCGGCAGGGCGCGGCCGATAAATCGGTAGGCGTCTGTCGGCATGTCGGCTCGCGGGGAGCGGCTCGTACACAGTCGGGCGGCCGCCTTCGGTGAGGACGGCGTGGCGGCCCAGTTCAATCAACCTTCCATCGCGACGCAGAGGGATGTCGCCCGTCAGCGGGTGGCCGTGCTCTCCGTGCACTACGCGCGGACCGGCGGGTTCCTGCAATTAGGCGGCGCGGAAAAGTACGCATGCAACGTCGTCGACTGGCTGCTGAAGGCGGGGGCGTTCGTCCATGCGGCTTACAACGGCGATGACATTTTTGGAGGCGTGTCCGTGGGGGGGCGTGGGGATCGGTTCACGACGGAGCGGACGCAATGGCTCGACGAATCGCTCTCGGGCGACGCGCGGCTGAAGCCGGGCGTCATCCTGGATCGAATGCGATGGCTGAGAGCGCGCAAAATTACGACGCTCGTCGCGATTCAACAGAATGGCGGCGGCAGTTTCGGTGCGTCTCTGGTCGCGGGGCGATTGCTCGGCCTTCGCGTCGTCTCCGCCATTCGGCAGGAACCGATTGAGCCGCCACTCTCCACTGGCAAGCGGTGGCTGGGCGTGATTCCATCGCCGGAGGTGTGGCGGCGGCGGTTGATCTGGCGGCGGCGCATCGCGCAGCGCTGCTGCGACGCGCTCATCTTCAACAGCCGCGCGGTCGCCGATGCGCATCACCGCGCATTCGCACACGATCGTTCGCGGGAGCGGATCATCCCTAATGGCGAAGCGCCGCAGGTGCTGCGCTCGGCGCGGCGTCCAGTTTCGGTGGCCAGCGTGGGCCGGGTCACCGAGGCCAAGGGTGCCGACGTGCTGCTCGATGCGTTTGGCCGCATTGCCCATGCCCATCCCGATGCGACGCTGACCTATTTCGGCGAGGGTCCGCTGGCGACGACGCTGCAGGAGCGGGCCGGCGCGATGGGCCTGCGGTCGCGCGTGCGGTTCGCCGGTCATGCCGGCGATCGCGATGCGATGTATTCCAATGTCGATGTGTATGTGCAGCCGTCGCGTCGGGAATCGATGTCGAACAGCGTGGTTGAGGCCATGGCACGGGGTATTCCCTGCGTGGTCGCCGATGTTGGCGGGCTGCCCGAGACCGTGGAGCATGGTCGCTGCGGATTGGTGTTCAAATCCGGTGAGGCCGACGCCTGCGCGGCGGCGATTTCGCGGTTGCTGGCCGATTCGGACGAATGTCGCCGGGTGGGGGAGGCGGGCCGGGACAAGGCCCGTATCGCGTTTGACCTTGATGCCGTGCGAAATGCGACGATTGAGGCGATCATCGGATGAGTAAGCGTCGCCATACTCCAAATGGGCAATCGCCTGCACGCCGACCCGACGGGGGCGCGGGTGTGCCGCTGGCTGCTTGTCAGCCGGTGAGAACACCGACACCATCCCGAATGCGAATCGGCTTCCTCACCCTCGATTGGCCGCCGCTGTCCGGCGGCATGGCGCGTTTCTGTCATGAGACGGCCGTCGCGCTGGCCCGTCGCGGTCACGAGATCACCGTGCTGGCCGGGCGCGGCGCGGCTGATGTGCCGGGCATGCGCGTGGTTCGCGGCTTGATCGGCGACCTGTCGCATGACATTCACCTCGTGCAGGCGCACTCGGATCGCATCGACCTTTGGCATGGCTGGGAGCATGGGTTCGGCGGGCTGGCGAATTCGGTTGCGGCGCCAATGGTTGTCACGGTCCATGGCAACGATCTGTTCTCGCCAAAGGTCTATTATCGCTTCGCCCATACGCCGATGCTGCATCGCTTCGCTTCGCGCATGGCCCGGCCGGCGTGGCAGCGGCGGATGTGCCGTGCGGGATTTCAGCGCGTCGCGATGTTCCTGCCGAACAGTGCGAACACCTCGCGGCTGCTGGTCGAGAATTATCCGGAGTGTGGTCGCACGCGGGTGATTCCTTGCGGCGTGTCTGACGCGTTTTTTCAACCGCGTTCAGGCCGGGAGCGCGGCGTGACGCGATTGCTCACGGTGTGCACACTCAGCCGCCAGCGACCGCGGAAGAACGTAATGGGCGTGCTGCAGGGATTGGCCAGCTTGGGCGATTCGCATTCGTTCCAGTACGACGTGGTCGGCGGTGGCGACGCGCTGGAGGATCACCGCGCAATGGCGACTGCGCTGGGCCTGGGCGATCGCGTGCGGTTTCACGGTGCGGTTTCCGATGCGGCCCTCCAATCAATGTTTGCCTCGGCGGACCTCTTCGTGCTGACGCCCACGGAATCGGCCGCCGACGTCGAGGGGTTTGGCATCGCCTACCTGGAGGCGAACGCCGCCGGCGTACCGGTGCTGGCCGTGCGAACGGGTGGCGTGACCGATGCGGTGTGCGACGGTGTGAGCGGGTTCTTCGCGGCATCGCCGGCGCCTGTGGATGTGGCGACGGCGCTGGCGACGTTCATGAGGGGCGACATCGATTTCGATGAGCATCGCGTGCGGGCATGGGCGGAGGCCCATCGTTACGACGCAATCGCGGCCCGCGTCGAGTGGGCGTATGGTGATGCGTTGGCGATGACACGCAGCCCGCCATGGCCGCCAACGGCCGCGGCCATGCCACCCGTTGTCAAAGCCCTGCAAGGGCGTTTCAGCTCCAGCCCAGAGCAATGCTCTGGGTTCAAATACAATTCGCACGGATAGCCCCATCGGGGCGATCTAGTGTTGTCACGATTCGCATAGCCTGGTGCGCCCTTTCAGGGCTCATCGCGCACGCCTTCCTCGCTTACCCAGTGCGTTGCACTGGGCTCCTGCTGAGTCGCACCTATCGGTGCTAACGCTGAACACCACCGATCTCAATTTCCATGCGTGACTACACGAACCACGCGGGCCGCCACCAGTAGGCGACGTGCAAGATGCCCAGCGTATAAAGCCCGGCCATCACGTCATCCATGACCACGCCCCAGCCGCCGGGCCAGCGCCGCTCGATCCAGTTCGCCGGCCAGATCTTGGCGATGTCGATCGCGCGTTCCAGAAAAAAAGCCAGCGTCACGATCTTCCAGCTCAGCGGCAGGGCGATCAACGCAATGAGGAACCCCGGCAGTTCGTCGATCACGCTGCGCGAGCTGTCTTTTTCATTCAGGATGCGATCGGCGTGTCCGGCGACCCAGACGGCGAACAGCGTCAGTGCGACGCAGAACGCGACGTAGGCGGGCGTGGTCATTCCGATCACGCCGATGAGCAGCACGTACAGCGGAATCCCGACCACGGCCACCGCCACCGTGCCGGACGCGATCGGCACGAACCCGACGTAGGCCAGCGAGCCTACGAAGAGCAGCAGGCGATCGCGGGCGGAGGGTGGTCGGGGAATTTCGTCCGGTGTGGCATTCATAAATGCGGACCTTGCGGTGCAAACGCGGGCTCTGCCGGATTAGACGATTCGATCGTGTCCGGCGGCCGGTGTCAGACATTGTCGCAATTCTAACAGGCGGGACCGAGCAGGGTCTCTGGATTGTCATGAATTGCGGTGCGGCGTTCGACGGGAACGCGCGGATTTTCTTGACGACCTCCCGGTCTTGCCCTACAGTTACGAGTGGTCGTGACGGGCAATCAGGCCGATTGCCTTCGCGACCCAAGCCCGGCGGAACGGTCAACAGCGGTTTGGATGCCGCGTCCCCGATCGTTCCCGGATGGGAAAAACTGGCAACGACCAACCAAGAGATGGGCCGCGCACGGCGGCCCGCGACCGGACGACCATCCGGTCCCAAGCCCGGAGACAGTGAACGATCATGATGCACTCAGCCCCTATGCCGCTGACGATTGCGCTCGACATGGTGAAGCGACTGCACCATGAACTCGCCAAACACATGACGCCCGAGCAGCGCCGGGATTTGACCCGCGTCGAGCGTCTTATCGCCGAGGCCCAGACCAGTCACAAGACCGAAATCGTCCGGCTGAAGCAGTCGGCCGCCGCCACGGCGCCGGCGCCCGCCCGGAAGAGTTTCTGGGGCTGATTTCCCCAATCCACGTCTGACATCCTGCGTTTCGAACGTGCGAACCCGGTTTGCGGGGCGGCCCCTCGCGTCCTTGCTGGGTTGCGCCCGGTGTTCTAGTCTACATCCGTCCGGCCCGATTCTTCGTGAGCCGCGGGGCGTGGCCCCGTTTTTCTAGAATGCACTCTCCCTCCGCCGCGGCCCGAATCGCGCGGCCCGTCAACCCCCGGGGCGACATGACACCGACAAAATTGCGACAATTGTATCGAATGTGGCCGGCCTTCGTGCTGCTCGCGGCTCTGTCCGCCGGCATCGCAGCCGCCGCGCCGGCCAGGCCGATCACGGCGCTCATTCCCGCCGACTGCCTCGTCGCCTATTCCTCCAAGCCCTACGCGGAGGCGGCCCCCACGTCGATGCCGGCGAGCAATCCGGCGACCGGCGATGCGCCGCCCCGCCGCGAAGGCTCGCAGTTGTCGCACATCCTCGCCATCCTCAACCTCAGCGGCATGATCCCCGACGAGGGGCAGGTCTTCGCCGACATCGCCGCGCGGCTGCCGCTCTTCGGCCGCTACGAGCACGCCGCCATCCTGATGGATGTCTCCAGCAAGGTCATTCGCCGTCCGGCCACGGCCAACGAGCCGGCCAGCGAGAGCCTGCGGCTCAACAGCCTGCAGTGCGCCGCCATCTTTCGCACCGGGCCCGACAGGGCCGACATCCTCGAACACCTCAACCACCTCATCGGGCGCTACACCAACAAGAGCGTCGGCACGCTGACGCGCGAGACGGCCCACGGCCTGCCCTATCAGCGGCTCGCCGATGACCGGCTAATCGACTGGGCCATCTGGGAGTGGGGGCCGATCGGCGATGATTATGTGATCTGCTTCGGGGCCGGCTCGTTTGAGAAGATCGCCGCGGTCTATGCCGGCAAGTCGCCGACGCTGGCCGACGACCAATGGTTCAAAGCCGCGGGCAAGAAGGTGCACGCCGAGGCGGCTCATGCCCAGTGGTTCATCGCTTTGGCCAAGCTGGAGGCCTGCCTCACCGATGTCGCCGGAAGTCGATATGAAAAGGTGATCGAGGCTTTGAAGGCCGATCACATGACCCACGATCTCTGGGCCATCGGCCGCCGCGGCCGGGCCATGACGTGGTACCGCTGCTTTCGCCGCAACGGCGAAGACGTGCTGCATGTCTACAGCGACCCCGACAACCCCTCGCGGGCCATGCGGCGGATCATCCCCGACGCGGCCAAGCACTATGCCATCATCCAGGTGCCGACACGCTGGCTGGTCGACAACCTGCCGCGGGCCTGGGTCGCCGCACAATCCGACGATCACATCAGATTGCTGACGGCCGAATGGAAGCGGGTGGAACAGGTGACGGGCGTCAACATCGGTGAAAACCTGTTTGAACATCTCGGCGAGAACATCGTCATCTTCGACTACCCGCCGCACCCGCTGGACATTCCCTTCGCACTGACCATCGCCATCGAGATCAACGATCGCAAGGCCGTGTCCGAGGCGCTGGACGCACTGCTCTTGCGCTGGGGGCAATACCTGGACCAGCGCGCCGATCGCCGCGGCACCAGGCTGGTGCGGCTCTACGTGAAGCACGATCCCGACGGCGTGTGGTTTCTGCAGGCCGGCATTCTTGGCCCGGCGCTGAAGGTGACGGACAAGTTTGTGGTGATCAGTTGGTCGCCGCAGGCGCTGCGCGAGGCGCTGAAGTACGTCGAGCCGGATGCGAAGAAGTGAGGTCGCCTGCTGCTAACGGTCATCGTCTTTTTTTGCTTCGGCATCTGTTCCGCCGAATTGTGAGCGATGCAATTGCGAAAGCACTCGTGGAGATTGCGCCTGCACCACAGCCGCCAATGCCACAGCCGTTCAAGCCGGATGCAACTGGCGGTGTTGGGAGCTTTCCGCGATATCCCCAGTCGCTTGACCCAAACTCACCGGTCGTACAAACATTTGCTGCTTTAGAGCCTATCCGAATAATCCCGCCCCGCGTAGCGCGATGATGCCAAGAGTCAGATGCAGCATGGCGAGATAGTTTTCATCTTTCTTCTCCCAGCGGATCAGTACTCGGCGGAAGCGGTTCAT
>Ga0268299_1001659_pt1 | contig 35168 bp, 39 predicted proteins | sample NOBtaG_FD_193484 | JGI IMG/M metagenome (GOLD analysis project Ga0268299, IMG submission 193484) | Activated sludge microbial communities from bioreactor in Nijmegen, Gelderland, Netherland - NOB reactor | ecosystem: Engineered > Bioreactor > Aerobic > Activated sludge | place: Netherlands... | reverse complement strand
GAAGACCACGAAAAAGCCCACGAAGATGTACAGCGTCTGGGCCAGCGTGCCGTAGAAGGTGTCCACCGCCGCCTGTTTCAGGGTGACCGCGCTCACCTGGGGCACCTGCTTCAGGTCCCGGTAGAAACGGGCCTGCTGGTCCAGGTCGAGCCGCAGGTGCACGCTGTTGACGGCTTCCCTCTCCTGCATCAGCCGGTTCAGGGCACGGATGTCCATGTACGCCGGGCTGCCGATGTAGGTCTCGAAGGTCGCCACCACCGGAACCTCGAAGGTCGGGCGCCGGCCTTCCAGCACCTCCACCGTGATGCGCTGGCCAGGCTTCACCTCGAGCATGTCGGCGAGCTGTGTCGAGATCACCAGGCCGTCGGGGGGCAGGTGCAGGTGACGGCCGGAAGCGTCGTAGACGTGGCTCAGCTCCTGCACCGCCGGCAGGCCCTGGAGCGATTCGCGCTCCTCGCGCGGACCGAAACGCATCTTGGCAGGGACCACCCGCATCGGCTCGACGGTCCGCACGCCCTGCATCCGCGCCAGTTCCCGCGCCACCTCGCTCGAGCGGGTGTTGGCGAAGCCCACGGTGATGTCCTGGCCCTGGGCCTGGCGGAAGTACACGTCGACGAGGTGGTCGATGGAGTCGAGCCACTGGAGGGAGCTCACCAGCACGGCCACCGCCATGGCGGTGCCGAGTGAGGTCAGCGCCGAGCGCACGGGCCACCGGCCGATCTGCCGGAGCAGGATCCTCGTCGGCTGGTCGAGCGCGCCGAACAGGCGGCCACGCCCGAGGCGCGTGCGGCGGAACATCGGCGGCGACGGCGGGCGCATCGCCTCGGCCGGCGCGATCCGCACGCCCGCCCGTACCGCGCCCAGGGTCCCGGCCAGCGCGGCAAACAGGCTGACCAGGGCCGCTATGAGGAACGCCCGGGGCCCGGGGTCGAACAGCAGGAAGGGGAAGCGGTAGAAGTCGGCGTACAGGCGCGTGTTCAGGAGGCCGAACCAGTAACCGCCGATCCAGCCGAGGACGATGCCGACCGCCGCGACCCCCACCACGAACTTCACGTAGTGCCAGGCGATGTCCCGGTTCCGGTACCCGAAGGCCTTCAGCAGGCCGATCTCGCTGCGCTCCATCGTGATCAGGCGGGCCAGCACCATGTTGGTGAGGAAGGCCGCCACTGCCAGGAACACGGTGGGCAGGATCGCCGCCAGGCTCTCCAGCTGCCGGATCTCGTTCATGAGGAACCAATTCGACATCTGGTCCTTGCGCGCGTAGGCCCCGATGCCCCCGTAGCGACCGAGCATGTCGTCCAGCCGCCCGATGACCAGGTCGGGCTCCACGCCGCGCAGGAGCGTCAGGGAGATGGTGTTGAAGGCGCCGTCCAGGTCGAAGGCCGCCTGCATCGCCTCCTGGCCGAGCCAGACGATCCCGAAGCGCTTGTCGTCGGGCATGAGCGCGCCGGGACCGATGGTGTACACGAACTCCGGCGATAGCGCGATGCCGACTACCGTCAGCTTGCGCCAGTTGCCGTTGAGCACGGCCCGGAAGGTCCCGCCGAGCGTCAGCCCGTGGGCCTCGGCGAACGGCTCGGACAGCACAGCCTCGTCCGGGTAACCGAGCCGCGGGGCCCGGCCGCTCCGCATGGCCAGCTGGTTCAACTCCGGCGGCTGGCGCTCCGGCACGGAGACCAGGTGACCGATCACGGGCTCGTCGAAGCCCTCCATGTCGAGCACCGCGCTCTTGACCACGCGGATGTCGACGGCCTGCACGCCGGGCAGGCTGCGGACCCTGTCCGCGACATGCTCCGGCGCCCGCTCGACGGAGGCAAAGACGTCGCCGAAACGATAGCGTTCGTAGTAGGCGATGGCGGTCTCGGTCAGCGCCTCCATCGACGTCAGGGACATGGCCAGCACGGCGATGCCGGAAGCGATCACCAGGGCGATGGCCAGCACCTGCCCCCGAAGGCGCCAGAGGTCCCGGTAGAGCTTGCGGTTGAGCGGGGTCACGCGGGTGCTACCAGGTCAGCTCGGCCGCCCGCCGGCGCCGCGTATTGTGCCGCTCCTCGAGGATGCGGCCGTCGCCCATGACCAGCACCCGGTCCGTCATCTCGGCGATCACCGCGTTGTGCGTGATCAGCACCGTGGTGGTACCGAGTTCCGCGTGGATGCGCTCGATGGCTTCCAGCACCAGGATCCCCGTGTGGCTGTCCAGGGCGCCGGTGGGCTCGTCGCACAGCAGGATGCCGGGGCGCTTGGCGATGGCCCTGGCGATGGCCACCCGCTGCTGCTCGCCCCCGGAAAGCTGGGCGGGGAAATGATGCAGGCGCTCCCCCAGGCCGACGATGCGCAGCGCCTCCTCGGGCGGCATGGGCCGCTCCGCGATCTCCGTCACCAGCGCGACGTTCTCCAGCGCCGTCAGGCTGGGAATCAGGTTGTAGAACTGGAAGACGAAGCCCACATGGTTGCGCCGGTAGTCGGTGAGACCCCGGTCGTCGAGGCCGGTGAGCTGCAGGGACTGGAACCAGGCCTCGCCGCCGCTGGCGGAGTCCAGGCCGCCGAGGATGTTGAGAAGCGTGGACTTGCCGCTGCCCGAGGGCCCCAGCAGGACCACGAGGTCGGCGGGATTGAGCTCCAGCGACACGCCCCGGAGGGCATGGACCTCCACTTCGCCGGAATGGTAGACCTTGGTCAGGTCACGGGTGCGCAGGGCGGCCAATGGTGGGGACAGGGTCGGCATGGCGCCATTCTCGCCCGCCCTTCGGTTTCCCGCCTAGAATCCAGACCGCCCCCGCCACCGAGGGGCTAGGATGGCCCGCAACACCACGTTGAGGAATCCGCCATGCGCCACTGCCAGTCTCCCCTGACCGCCGCCCTGCTGTGCAGCGTGACCATCCTGCTGGCCGGCGCCGGCCCCGCCCTCGCTGGCGCCCATGCCGGGGCTGGCGACAAGCCGAAGACACCGCCCGCGCCCGAGGCTTTCTACGAGCACACCGGCTTCGAAGGCCGGGAGCAGGCGCTGACGGATGCCGTAGTCAAGGCGGTCCGGGACGCCAGGCCGGCCAACGGCGAGACCCTCAACTTCACGCCGGAACAGCAGCGGATGCTGGGCCTGGCGGTGGCGAAGGCCATCAAGACCATCAGCAACGACACCCCCTACCAGCACGAACTGAACGACGCGCTGATCAAGGCCCACCTCACGAACATCCAGTTCGCCAAGGACAACGGCCTGCTGAAGGAACTGATCGACCACGAGGTGAAGACCCAGAGCCCCATGATCGTCCGCGTGGGCAAGATGATCCGCGACGGCGGCAGCCCGGAACTGGCGACCATCGCCCTGACCGAGCGGACGGCATGCTTCTACCAGCTCGTCCAGGACTACCAGCGGACCGGCACGACCATGCGCTGGAAGGCCCCCTACGGCAACGTCCTCAAGGTGACGCGCCAGCTCGGGCAGCACAACCTCACCGAGCAGGAGATCCACGAGATCTACACGGTGCCCCTCATGCAGAAGCAGGCCGAGGTCATGGGCATGGATCTCGAGATCTCGCCCTGGCAGGCGGACGGCTGGGTCACCATGACGATCAAGGTCCCCGAGAAGGTCGCCGCCCGGTAAGCGCGCTGGAGCGGCTACAATAGCGGGCCGCCATGCCCGCCAATCTCACACCCGTCTACCGCAAGGCCGAGGAGGCCTACCGCAACGCCCGCGAACCCGCGGAGAAGCTCGAGCATCTCAAGGAGATGCTGCGGACGATCCCGAAGCACAAGGGCACGGATCACCTCCAGGGCGACATCAAGCGCTGGATCAAGGAAATCACCGAAGAAATCGGTGTTGCCAGCAAGAGTGGCAAGAAGAAGGGCCCGGTCCACACGATCCGGCGCGAGGGCGCGGCGCAGATTGCCCTGCTCGGCGCCCCGAACTCCGGCAAGTCCCAACTCCACTCCCAGCTGACGGGGTCGAAGGCGGACATCGGCCCCTACCCCTTCACCACCAAGCTCCCCCAGCCGGGGATGCTGCCCTTCGAGGACCTGTACTTCCAGCTGGTCGACCTGCCGCCGATCTCGAGCGACTACATCGAGGGCTGGATCGTGAATTCGCTCCAGCCGGCGGACGGCGTGCTGCTGGTGGTGGACCTGGCGGATCCGGACTGCGCAGGGCACATCCAGGCGATCCTGCGCCAGCTCACGGAGCGCAAGATCGACCTGCACGGCTGGTGGCCAGGCCTGAAGGGCCCGAAGCCGGTGCCCGCGCCCGCCTTCGACGCGGACGGCGAGGAAATCATCGAGGATCCGTTCCGCATCTCCCTGCCGGCCATGCTCGTGGGCAACAAGCGCGACCTGGTGGCGGACCCCGCGGGCGAGCTGCAGGTCCTGACGGAGCTCCTGGAACTGGATTTCCCCAGCCTGTCGGTGTCCGCCCTCACGGGGGCCGGCTGCGAGGCCGTCGGGCCCTTGTTGTTCCAGGCGCTGCAGGTGGTCCGCGTCTACACCAAGCAGCCCGGCAAACCCGCCGACACCGACCGCCCCTTCACGCTGCGGCGCGGGCAGACGGTGCTGAACGTCGCCGAGCAGGTGCACAAGGACATTGCCTCTGCGCTGCGTTACGCGAAGATCTGGGGCACCGAGGTCTACGCCGGCCAGCAGGTCGGGCCCGAGCACGTCCTGGCGGACAAGGACGTCATCGAACTCCACATGAAGTAGCAGAGGTACCGGGTTTGCGTTCTTGCATTGTGCGCCGCCTTGCGGCGCACAATGCAAGAACGCAAACCCGGTACCTCTCGTAACGAGGCCGTAACGGACACCCGGTGTAATGCGCGTCCATGCGCATCCTCTACGGCGTGCAAACCACCGGCCACGGCCATCTCGTCCGGTCCACGCCGATCATCCGCGCGCTGCGGGATCGGGGCCACCAGGTTGACGTGCTCCTGAGCGGCCCGGCGCCGGATCCCGCCTGGGCAGCGCGCATCGGCGAGCCATTGACTGCCCGGCCCGGGCTCACATTCGCGGCTGACGGCGGCCGCATCCATTACCTGAGCACCGCCCGTCAGGCGCGCCCGCTGGCCTTTCTCCGGGACGTCCTGCGCGAACCGTCGCCGCTGCCCGACCTGGTGGTGACCGACTACGAGCCGATCACCGCCTGGCTCGCGCGCCGGCGCGGCCTGCGGAGCGTCGGCATCGGCCATCTCTACGCCTTCGCCTGGCCGGAGGTGCCGCGGGCGCGAGGCAACCTGATCACCCGACGGGTCATGGACTGGTTCGCCCCCGCATCGATCCCGGCGGGTGCCCACTGGGACAGCTTCGGCGCCCCGGTCCTGCCGCCAACGGTCGATCCGGAGATTCGCGCCCTCGCCCGCGAGCCGGGGGAGCAGGACTTGATCGTGGTCTACCTGGGCTTCGAGCCCCTCGGACGGCTGGTACCGCTGCTCCGGCAGTTCCCGGACCACCGCTTCCATGTGTACGCGAAAGTTGCTACCGGGCGCGAGGATGGCAACGTGAGCGTCAGGCCCATCTCCCGCCCGCGGTTCCTGGCGGACCTGGCCCGCTGTGCCGGCGTGATCGCCAATGCAGGCTTTACGCTGACCAGTGAATGCCTGCACCTGGGAATCCGGGTGCTCGTGCAACCCATCGACGGGCAACTCGAGCAGGAATCCAATGCGGTCGCGCTGGAACGGTTGAACCTGGGCACTGTCACCCGCCGCCTGCAGCGTACCGACGTCCAGCGCTGGCTGGCGCTACCCGCACCGCCGCCCCAGCGTTATCCCGACGTCACCACCGCGCTGGTGAACTGGCTGGATGCCGGAGCAGTCGAGGACGTTGGTCTCCTTGGCCGGCGCCTCTGGGCAGCCACCAGATAGCAAACTGCGTGCCGCTTGCCTAAGCTTTGCCCCATGACCTACCAGCGCATCCGCCTGCAGCCGGTCTCCGGCTCGCTCGGCACCATCGTTCACGGTGTCGACTTGCGGCATCCGCTGGACGACCAGACCTACCGGGAGATCAAGCAGGCGCTGCTCGAGAACCTCGTCGTCTTCTTCCGGGAGCAGGACATCACGCCGGAGCAGCAGGTGGCGTTCGGCCGCCGCTTCGGCGACCTGCACATCCACCCGTTCATTCCGAGCCTGCCCGGGCAGAAGGAGGTCATCGTCCTCAAGGCAAGGAACGGGGCCGAGGAAAACCTGCGCCTCGCCAATGCCTGGCACCCGGACCTGAGCTACACCAACGACCCGCCGCTGCTCGGCATCCTGCGCTCCATCCGCCCGCCCTCCCGGGGCGGCGACACCATGTGGGTAAACCTCTATCGCGCCTATGAGACGCTGTCACCCCGGATGCAGGCGATCGTCAGCGACCTGTCCGCCTGGCATGACGTCACCAAGACCTACCGGCGGCAGGAACTCCAGGCGGACGGCGGCCCGGAACGCTACGCCCAGACGCTCAGGAAGGCGCCTCCCGTGCTGCATCCGCTGGTCGCCCGGCACCCGGAGACCGGGCGGAAGCTGCTCTACATCAGCGAGCTCACCACCACCCACATCGAGGGCCTGCACGAGAGGGAAAGCAACGCCCTCCTGCAGATGCTCTTCCAGCACATCGACTGGAAGGAACTCCACTGCCGCTTCTACTGGGAGAAGAACTCCATCGCCATGTGGGACAACCGCTGCACGGTGCACTATGCCGTGGGCGACTACGACGAGCCCCGCGAGATGCACCGGGTGACCGTCATCGGGAAGCAGCTGCGGTAGGAGCGCGGACCGGCGCGACCTCCGCCGGCGCAGCATCGCGTCCGCGCGTCGGCAAGCCGGCGGAGGTCGCGCCGGTCCGCGCTCCTACCGCTTCGGTGGGCCGAAGAGCGAGTCCGCGAGTGCTTTCGCCGCGGCCTCGGCAGCCGCCCCCGCCGCGTCGAACGCGCCCGGCCGGGGCTTGAACCAGTCGCAGAAGTTGGCGCGTTCCTTGTCCCGCACCTCCTCGGCGTCCTCTTCCCGGCATTGCTTCGGCCGGCTGCGGTCGAAGGACCGGCACAGGCGGCACACGTGGAGCTGGCTGCGGCAGGCCGCGCACTCCTCCGTACGGCCCAGCGGCAGGCGCAAGGCTGCGAGGGAGGCGCCACAGCGCCAGCACTGGAGGTCTTCCGCCATGGGCGGAGCTTAGCGCGGTGGCCGCCCGGCCGTCGTCACCTGGCGCCTAGCGGTCTGCCAGGATCGTCTCCGCGACCAGGCAGCCGCCGGGACCTTCCCGGCCGAAGACGTTGACGTCCTGGCCGGCCTCCAGGTCGCCGAGGGTGCCCCGCTCGCTCTCGAGGCTGTCCCCGTCATCGTCCACCAGGAACACGTCGGCCGACCGGGCGTCGACGCAACGGTCGCCCGCAACGTCGGCCACGATCAGCTGTCCGGTTGCCACGTTGACCGACACCAGGGGGCCGGTCAGCACCTGCTCCTCGCTGGCGCCGTCCACGTCCAGGATGACCAGGGCCGTGCGCAGGACATCCGGCCCGCTGCTGGATACCGCGAGGACGGAATCAACCAGGGCCACCGTGCCGACGTCGACGTCCAGCCGCCCGAGCTCCACGCCGTTCGGCGCGAAGATCCGGGACTTCGGGAACAGCTGGGCTGCGAGCGGCCCGTCGCTGACGACACCCTGCCCCGGCTCCGGGTCGAGCCCGAAGCGGTCCGTGGCCGGGTCCACGGCTTCGGCAACCACACCGCGCAGCCGGTCGAAGGTGCCGAGGGGCCCCTGCTCGATCACGTAGGCGTTCAGGACGAAGCGCTCGTGACGCCAGTCGTCGTCGCCTTCATCGTCATCGTCGTCATCGGAGCGCGGCACGGGCTGCAGGCGGCCAATGGCCGTCACCTCGTCCCCATCCTCCAGACCGGAGAATTCCCGGGGCAGGCCATCGTCGCCGAAGATCCCGGTCGCCGAGCCACTCCGGACCCGCACGCAATGCCGGTCATCGTCGAACCGGGCCGAGGCAAAATCATGGGCGCCCGAGCCCGCCAGTCGCGTCTGGCAGAGCCGGAAGCTGCCGTCGTCGTCGAGGTCGGAAACGACGCCGTGGATGCGGGTCAGACCCGGCGACGGCAGGTTGGTGGCGATGTCCACGAACACGACGGGCCGCACGATCAGCTTGCCATTGCCGGTCTCGGTGATCTTGAGCGACTTGCCCACGTCGAAGTCGATGGTGATCACCAGCGTGGCGCCCGGGGCGACGTAGAAGGGTCCCTGGGGATTCAGATCGATCTTGCCGTTCGCGACGAGTTTGGGCAGGACGGTCTCCTCCACGTCCCCGTTCTCGTCGAGGCGGATCAGCTCGAGGTCCGACAGCCGGAGGCGGATCTTGTTGTAGGTGCCGGCCGGCACGTCGTCCCGGACGGCGAACAGCTCGGAGTAGTCGGCGAGCTTCAGCAGGTCGACGGTCTCCACGCCGGAGAAGACGTTGACCTGCCCGTCTTCGCCGAGCAGGTCGATGGAGGTGATGGTCGCCAGGGCCTGGTCGAAGTCGGGGGACGGGTCGTCGGTCAGTGCGATGCCCACGGTGGCGGTCTGGGGAACGGCCGCACCGCCGCCGGACCCGCCACCGCCGCAGGCGGCAAGGGTCGCCATCAACAGGGAAAGCAGCGTGCAGCGGACAGACGTGCGCATGGGAGTGAATTCTAGACCCAACTGCGCAAATCCCGGCAAAACCGGATTACGTCAAATGCCGGATCCGGAAGGGCTAGGCGGCGTCCGCCGGCTGGGTTTCGCCGAACTGCAGCTCGGCGAGCCGCGCGTAGAGCGGATCCCGGCGCACCAGTTCCTCGTGGCGCCCGCTGTCCACGATGCGGCCCTCGTTGATGACCACGATGCGGTCCGCCTCGAGCACCGTGGCGAGCCGGTGGGCGATCACGATGGTGGTCCGGTCCTTCTCCAGGAACTCGAGCGCCTCCTGCACCAGCCGCTCGCTTTCCGCATCCAGCGAACTGGTCGCCTCGTCCAGCAGCAGGATCGGCGGGTCCTTGAGGATGGCGCGTGCGATGGCGATGCGCTGCCGTTGCCCGCCGGACAGGCGGGTGCCCCGCTCGCCGAGGAAGGTGTCGTAGCCCTCGGGCAAGGCCCGGATGAACTCGTCGGCCGCTGCCGCGCGGGCTGCCGCCTCGATCTCGGCATCGGTGGCGTCCGGGCGTCCGAAGCGGATGTTCTCCCGGGCCGTCGCGCCGAAGATGACCGTCTCCTGGGGCACGACGCCGATGCGGGCCCGGACGTCCTCGGGCCGCGCCAGCGCGATGTCGACGCCGTCCACCAGGATCCGGCCGCCGGCGACGTCATAGAAACGGAGGAGCAGCTGGAACGTAGTGCTCTTGCCTGCGCCGGACGGCCCCACGAAGGCCACGCGTTCGCCCGGCGCGATGCCCAGCGAGAAGTCCTGCAGGGCCGGAGCCCCGGGCCGGGACGGGTAGCTGAAGCTGACCTTCTCGAAGCGGATGCTGCCCTCGCGGCGCGGCGGGAGCGACACCGGATTGGCGGGCACCGCGATCTTCGGCTCGGCAGTGAGCAACTCCATCAGGCGCTCCATGGCGCCGGAGGCCCGCTGGACCTCGCTCCACACCTCGCTCAGGGATGCGGCCGAGGCCGCCACGAACATGGCGTACAGCAGGAACTGGCCCAGCTGGCCGCCGGTGATCTCGCCGTCGAGGACAGCGTGGGCACCGATCCAGAGCACGAAGCTGATGGCGCCGAACAGGGCCAGCACCGACACGGCCGTGAGCAGGGCGCCCGCCCGCGCCCGGCGGATCGCCGCCTCGAAGCTGGCCTGCACCGCGGTGCTGAACCGGCGGCCCTGGAATTCCTCCATCGTGAAGGCCTGCACCGTCTGGATGGCGTTCAGGGTCTCGCCGGCCATGCCGCTGGAGTCGGCCACCCGGTCCTGGGCCACCCGCGACAGGCCGCGGACGCGGCGCCCGATGACGATGAGGGGCACGACGACCGCCGGCACGAGCAGCAGGATCATGCCCATGAGGCGCGGGCTGGTGATCGCCAGCATCACCACCGAGCCTGCCAGCTGGATCACGTTGCGCAGCGCGATGGAAATGCCGGAACCGGCTATCGACTGGATCAGCGTGGTGTCTGTCGTGATCCGGGACAGCACTTCGCCCGTCTGGGTAACTTCGAAGAAGGTCGGGTCCAGGCGCAGGATGCGCCGGTACACGGCCTGGCGCATGTCCGCCACCACGCGCTCCCCCAGCCAGTTGACGAGATAGATCCGCGCGGCAGCGAACGTGCCGAAGACGAACGCCACGCCGAACAGGTAGAGGAAGTAGCGGTTGATCTGGTCCGGGTCCTTGCCGGCGATGCCGAAATCGACCACATACCGGAGGGCGATGGGCAAGCCCAGCAGGGCGCCGGCCCCGACCAGCAGGGCGACCAGGGCCAGCAGCAGCATTCGCCAGTGGGGCCGGATGAAGGGCAGCAGGTCCCGCAATGGACGCAGGGACCGCCCCTTGGGGCGGTTGGGTTGTTCGGCATTTGGTGGCGGCATCGGGCTTCGGATCCGGTCAGCGGGACTCGCGGGGCGTTAGAATGCGTCAGTCTAGCTTGGGAGGAGTCCGGATGGCCGGCGACCAGATCAGCGGCGGCGCTCCCGGCGAGCCCGGGTTCGGCCTGGGCAGTGTGCTGCTCCGCCTGCTCGGGGCACTCGTCGTCGTGCTGCTGACTTTCAATCCGAGCGGCTTCTCCTACTTCCACTGGACCCGTGATGCCTTCCTGGGGAGCGAGCTCGGACCCCTCCACGTGCTCGCCGGCCTGGCCCTGCTGGCGGCTGGGTCCTGTTCGTGCAGGCTACCCGCCAGTCCCTGGGGCTGTTCGGCATCCTGCTCGTCGGCAGCCTCTTCGCGGTCCTGGTCTGGATGCTGTTCTTCTACGACGTGGTCAAGGCCGCATCCAGCTCGACGCTCGTCTGGCTCATCCTCATCGGCGTCGCCGTGATCCTGACGGCCGGCATGTGCTGGGCCCACGTGCGGCGGCGCCTCTCCGGCCAGGCCACGGTGGACGAGGTCCGGCACTGAGGGACCGACGACGCACTGCGGCAAACCAGGTCCATCCCTACCCCATTTGGGGGAGCCGCCTCACCCATTTGGGTGATTCATTGCTGCTGGAACGCGGCTATAACCGGGGGCGTCGGGAAGGCTTCCTAGACTAATCCTCCAGGACCCGACCCAGCTCCCGGCCCCGCCCCACGCGGGCCGGGGGCTGGTTCTTTCGGGCTATCCTCGTGGCATGGGTGGCTGGTTCTGGCTCATCGCCCTGGGACTGTTCCTGGTCCTCGTCGGGCTCTACCTGCACTGGAGCGTCGTGCTCATCGGCGCCCTGCTGCCGTTCCTCCCCGTCGTGGCCGAACTCCTCCGCCGGCGGAACCGGAAAACCTAGAACCGCCGGACCGCCTTTACGGCGGTTTTTTGCGCTCCACATCATGCGTCCGGAATATGCATGCAACCAATCCGACTATGCCCCCATTCCGGCTGTGGCTAAGCTGACTGCCGCGGCAGCTTCGCTGCCGGAAATCTAGGCTCATGGACCCTGCGGGACAAATGGTTCTGGCGAACCGGCTGACTGATGGCCGCGTGGTTTTCCTGGCCGCCCATGGCGGCTGGGTCGACGACATTGCCGCGGGTGCGCTCGCGCCGGACGCGTCGACAGGCACGGCGTTGCTCGAGGCGGCACGCCGGGACGAGGGCCGGAACGTCGTCGTCGAACCGGACCTCATCAAGGTGCGGCAGGTCGGAGGCCGGTACGAGCCCGTGGCCTGGCGCGACGTCATCCGGGCCGCCGGGCCCACCGTGCGCACGGACCTCGGCTGAGTCCCCGGACCTGAACGGGCACCGAGCAAGCCATGTACCGCTACGACGAATTCGATCACACGCTGGTTGCCGAACGGATCGCGACGTTCCGGCGGCAGGTCGGGCGACGCCTGTCCGGGGACCTGACGGAGGACCAGTTCAAGCCCCTCCGGCTCAAGAACGGGCTGTACCTGCAGCTGCATGCGTACATGCTCCGGGTGAACATCCCCTACGGCTGCCTGTCGACGCGGCAGCTCCGGAAGTTCGCCGACATCGCCCGCCGCTACGACCGCGGCTTCGGGCACTTCACCACGCGGCAGAACATCCAGTACAACTGGATCAGCCTGGCAGAGACGCCGGACATCCTCGCGGAACTGGCCTCCGTCGAGGTCAACACGATGCAGTCCTCGGGCAACTGCGTGCGCAACATCACGGCCGACCAGTTCGCCGGCCGCGCCCGCGACGAGGTCGAGGATCCGCGGCCCTGGTGCGAGCTGATCCGCCAATGGTCCATCCTCCACCCCGAGTTCTCCTACCTGCCCCGCAAGTTCAAGATTGCGGTGTCCGGCGCGCCCGTGGACCGCGCCGCGGTGAAGTTCCACGACGTCGGCCTCTACCTGCGCCGGAACGCGGCGGGCGAGGTCGGTTTCGAGGTGATCGTGGGCGGTGGCCAGGGCCGGCTGCCTTACGTTGGCCTCACCATCCGCGATTGGCTGGCCAAGGACGACCTGCTCTCCTACCTCGAGGCGATCCTGCGCATCTACAACCTGGGTGGCCGGCGGGACAACCCGCAGAAGGCCCGCATCAAGGTCCAGGTGAATGCCCTCGGCATCGACGAGTTCCGGCGGCTGGTGGACGAGGAGTGGGCACAGATCAAGGCGAGCCCGCTGCTCGCGGTGCCGGCTGCCGAGATCGACCGGATCAGCGCGTACTTTGCCCCACCGGCATGGGAACAGATCACCGACGAGGCCGGCCTGCTCGTCCGGCAGGATGCGGCTTCGGCGGCTTTCGCCGCGTGGCGTCGCGCCAACGTCGTCGCCCACCGCCAGCCGGGCTACGCGATAGTGAACCTGTCGCTGAAGGCCACCTCGATGGCGCCAGGCGACCTGACGGCCGACCAGATGGATGCGGTCGCGGACCTGGCCGACCGGTACACGCTCGGTGAACTGCGGGTTACGCACCGGCAGAACCTGGTGTTCACGGACGTCCGGCAGAAGGACCTGCTGGCCGTGTGGGAGGCGCTGGACAAGCTCGACCTCGCCACGCCGAACATCGGCACGATCACGGACATCGTCGCCTGCCCCGGACTCGACTTCTGCGCGCTGGCCAACGCCCGGGCCATCCCGGTGGCCCAGCAGATCGGCCGGCATTTCCAGTCTGCGGCGGCACTCCAGGATGTGGGTGAGCTCTCGATCAACATCTCGGGCTGCATGAACGCCTGCGGCCATCACCACGTGGGCAACATCGGCATCCTGGGCGTGGAGAAGAACGGCCAGGAGTTCTACCAGCTCACGCTGGGCGGCTCCTCCGGCGCCGATGCGTCGCTGGGCGACCGGCTGGGCAAGGGCATCCCGGCCGCCGAAGTGCCGCCCGCCATCGAGGCGATCGTCGGGACCTACAAGCAGCTCCGCAATCCGGGCGAGCGCTTCCTCGACACCTACCGGCGCATCGGCCTCGAGCCGTTCCGCGAGGCCGTGTACGGGCCGGATGCCGGCCGCCGGCGCGAGGTGGCCTGATGACGACGGTGGTGCGCGACGGACGCCTGCAGGATGACGCCTTCGTCGACGCAAGCGGCCAGGACACCCTGCCCGCCGCGGGCCCGGTGATCGTCAGCCTCGCCCAGTGGCAGGCCGGGCGGGACGGACTCCTCGCCCGCGGCACGCCGCTCGGCATCCGCCTGCAGAGCGACCAGTCGCCGGCCCTCGTCGCCGGCGACCTCGGGCACTTCGCCGTGGTCGCGCTGGAGTTCCCGAAGTACCGGGACGGCCGCGCCTACACCCACGCCCGCGCCCTCAAGGAGCGCCTCGGCTACGCCGGCGAGATCCGCGCCATCGGCGACGTGCTCCAGGAACAGCTGCACTTCATGCAGCGCTGCGGCTTCAACGCCTTCGAGATCTCGGGCCCCGACCCGGAGAGGGCCTGGGCGACCGTCGCCGGGGATCACACCGTGTGGTACCAGGCCACGGGTGACGGCCGGGCGCGCGCGCTGGATCTGCGACATCCGGCTGGCCGGCGCTGAGCCGCCGCGCGTCAGCGCCAGATCGTCGCCAGCCAGAGCACCACCGTCACGCCGACCACGCCGGCCAGCCAGAGGACGCGGCGGCGATTCTTCTCGATGCGCGCCACGAGCTGGGTGTTCTGCTCCGCCAGCGCCTTGATGAGCTCCGACGAGGCCAGCATCTGCGCGTGCAGTTCCGCCACGGCAGCCTGGAGGGAACTCACCTCGGCCCGCAGGGTCGCGACGGAATTGCCCTCCGTCGGCAATTGGGTCACGGCTTTCACCTGAGCCGGCGGTGCGGATGGCCGTGACACCGTGGTCCAGAGCTTCTTCGCGCTTTCGGCGACCTTCGGGGCGTTCGCGATCACCTCGGTCCAGGGAACGAGACGGAGGACGGCAAGCCAGTTGACGGCCATGAGTATTCAGATCTTGCCGGTCCGGAAGCTCGCGTACCACCGGCCCGAGATCAGGAAGCGCCAGAAGTTGCAGAACTGCTCCGCGTAGAGCCGCCGCACCAGGTCCCGGGGGCCGGTGAAGGGCGGGGCCTGGACTGGCTCCAGCGAGTGGCCGAACTTCTGCAGCGCCAGGGACGCGACGATGCACAGGCCCGCGACGGGCAGCAGCCACGGATTGAACAGCAGGCCCGTGACGACGAGCAGGTTGCCGGCTACGAACAGGGGGACCGCAACCAGGTGGATCAGCAGGTTCGCCCGATTGCGGTGGACGGGCGGCGTCTCGCGCCAGGCCCAGGCGAGCAGCTCCGGGAAGGACATGGCGTTCCGGTCGGCCGAAGTGCCTGCTGGCATCGCTTCGTCTCCCGTTCTCCGCGGGTTGCGCTGACCGCTCCACTTTACGCGAAACGGTCAGCGCCGGAAAGGCACGCGGTACTTAACCTGGATGACCGATCAGGGATGCGCCGGGCACGGAAAGGTGTTGAGGCAGGGCCCCGAGGGTCCCGGCGGCGCGGCCAGCAGCTGCCGGTACAGGGTCGTGTCCTGGGCATTCACCGAACCGTTGGCGTTGATGTCGGCGGCGTTGAAGGTCGGCGCCACGCTGGGCTGGCCGAGCTGCTGACGGTACAGCACGGTGTCCTGGGCGTTGGTCGACCCGTTGTTGTTCAGGTCGCCGTCACAGCGGTTGCCGTAGCCGTCGCCATTGGAGTCCACCTGCGTCGCGTTGGACAGCAGCCGGCAGTTGTCGAGGACGTCGATGATGCCGTCCCCGTCCGTGTCGGTCGGCAGGGCAAAGAGCATGTAGCTCGCGCCGGCAATGCTCATGTCGGCAGCGCAGGGCGAGGTGCTGGCCTGGGAGGCCCGGCCGAACATGTAGCAGCCGTCCGAACCCACGATGTTCGCCTGGTTGGCCAGGATGAGGAAGCGCGGGTTCGGCACGATGTTGTACAGGTCGAAGGCGCCGTCGATGCCGTCGCAGCCGCCGCCCCCTGCCGTGTCCGACACCGCGCGCGGGTTGCCCGTGGAGGCGTCATCGCCCAGGACCACCCGGTTGACGCAGTTCGCGTTGCCGCCGACGTTGTAGGCCACCGTGCTGTTGAGCGTGACGTCGTCGCCGAGCGTGAGGTTCAGGCAGCCGTTGGCTCCGACGGTGGTGAGGAAGGTGCCCTCGACGCACTCGTAGCTTGCCGCCGTGGCCGTCAGCGTACCCGTGTTGATGGTGACGCTGGTGGCCCTGTCGCTGATCACCGGCGTGGCATTCGGGTTGCTGCTGATGAAGGAGGCAGCCCACAGGACGCCGCCCGTCTGGGTCATGGTCGTGCCGTTCCAGTCCCAGGTGGCAGTGTTGTTGGCTACCGTCGTGGCAATGCTGTTGGCCGCGACCCACGCCTGGGCCGGGTTGTAGCAGGGTTGCCGGAAGGGCGCCGCCGCAGGACAGCCCTGGGCCGTGCCCGACTTGAAAAAGAGTGAACTGAGTACGCCGCTGTTGCTGCGCTGGTGCCAGGCGACCAGCACGTAGGGCGCAGCGCTGACGGATCCCCACACCGCCAGCAGGGACGTGGCGGCCACCAGTGCCGCAATCATTCTCCGCAGATTCATCGAATCAATCCTCCAGGACGACTGTTGTTGCCGAAGCTATTACAGGTCTCGCTCTGGGGAGTTGGTCTTCAGGTCCTCGTCACCCCACTCATGCCTGAACATGGCATCTGACGTCGGCGACCTTCGGACGTTTCCCCCGTCGTATTTAGTCAGGAATTTTCAGATTCCCTTATATCTTTATATCGAGTGATTGGGAGTCTACGCCACTGCCAAGTCCGTGCAAGCCTTGTATTGACATAACGGGGGTAGTTTGTGCTGGGGCGCAGGGAGGCTGGCTGGACCTCGACATGAGCCCGGTATTTTGCGCTGCATCCAGGGCTGGTTTTCAACCCGGCTTCTTCGCACCCAGCGCCCGGAGGTCGGCCAGCACCTCCTTCGAGTGCGCGGCCGGATCCACCTTGGCGTAATGCTTTGCAATCCTGCCGTCGGGACCGATCAGGAAGGACTGGCGCCGGGCCAGCTTCATGACGCCCAGGTTGTTCAGCACGCCGTAGGTCTCCGCTGCCTTGCCGTCCACGTCGGCGAGGAGGGGGAAAGGCAGGCTGTATTTCTCGGCGAATTTCTTCTGGTCCTGGATGGCATCGATGCTCACCCCGAGGATCGTGGCGCCGAGTTCCTCGAAGGCGAAGATGTTGTCCCGGAACTCGCAGGCCTCCTTGGTGCAGCCGGGCGTGTCCGCCTTCGGATAGAAATACAGGGCAACCCATTTGCCCTTGAAGTCTTCCAGGGCGACCCAGTTGCCGTGTTGGTCCTGCAGCCGGAAGGCAGGGGCGGCGTCGCCCACGGCCGGCTGGTCTGCCCGGGCTGAATTGAGCCAGCCGTAGCCCAGCCCGATGACCAGGGCGACGCCTGCAATGAGAGCCACTTCACGCATCATGTGGATTGTTCCCGGGAGAGATGCCCGGGAGCATAGCATCGGGGCATCGTTGCTTGTGGCCGTGAATCCGCTGTGATTAAGATCCGCTGCATGGCAGCCGAGACAAGGCCGGGAGGGCCGTGCCCATGAGCCCGGAGCGCAGGGCGAGCAGCGGGCAGGGCAGCCTCGACAAGCACATCGGCCTGGTGCTGCCGGGTGGCGGTGCCCGGGGGGCCTACCAGGTGGGCGTCCTCAAGGCGCTGGCGGAACTGCTGCCGCGGCGCTCGTCCAATCCCTTCGCGGTCCTCAGCGGAACATCGGCCGGGGCGATCAGCGCCGCCGTCCTCGCGACCCGCGCCCGGTCGTTCCGGGTGGCGGTCAACGACCTGGAGCGGGTCTGGGCCAACTTCCACTCGGGCCAGGTGTTCCGGTGCGATCCGGCCACGATGCTGAAGAGCAGCCTGCACTGGCTGGCCGCGATGGTGCTGGGCGGACTGGGCCCCCGCAATCCAAAGTCCCTGCTGGACAACGACCCGCTCTGGGCACTCCTGCGGGGCCGGATCAACTTCGATGCGATCCAGGACTCCATCGACAAGGGCTACCTGGGCGCGCTCGCCATCACCGCCGCGGGCTACGGTTCGGCCCGCTCGATCACGTTCTACCAGGGCAAGCCCGACCAGCAGCCCTGGGAGCGGGTGCGGCGCAAGGGCCGCCCGACCCGCATTGCCCTGGAGCACCTCATGGCCAGTGTCGCCGTGCCCATGGTCTTTCCGCCCGTGCGCATCGGCCAGGAGTACTTCGGCGACGGCGCCATGCGCCAGGCGACGCCGTTGTCCCCGGCATTGCGGCTCGGAGCCCACCGGCTGCTCGTCATCGGCGTACGCAACGAGTTGCCCGAGCCGCTGCCCGGGCTCGACCAGGCGGTGCCCTATCCCAGCTTCGGCAAGATCGCCGGCTACATCCTGGATGCCCTGTTCATGGACGGACTGTCCTCCGACCTCGAAAACCTGATCCGGATCAACCTCATCCTCGAGAGCATGCCGGGACGGGTCCTGCACGGCGAGTTCGGCCAGCTCCACCACACCGACGCCTTCATCATGCTGCCGAGCCGGGACGTGCGCGCGATCGCAGCCCGCCACGTCCAGGAAATGCCGCTGTCGATGCGGCTGCTGATGCGCGGCCTCGGCGCCCTGAACTATGGTGGCAGTCAGCTGCTGAGCTACCTGCTCTTCGAGTCGGGGTATACCCGCGAACTGATTACCCTGGGTTACGAGGACGCCATGACCCGGAAGGCCGACCTGCAGTCCTTCATGGACGGGCAGCCCATCCTGGCGCCCGCGGGCATCACCGGGTGGCGGGACCTGAGCGAGGAATACTCCCAGCGGGTCCGGGTCCTCAAGATCGCCGACGCCGGTTAATTGGGGGAAATGGGGACAGATTTATTTTTGCCGGGAAAATGGCGTGGGCCATTTTCCCGGCAAAAATAAATCTGTCCCCATTTCCCCCAATTAACCGGCGTCTCCGAGCTCGCCGCCGAACTGGGGCACGTGGATGCGGCCTTCCTTCTCCGGCAGTTCGTTGTGGCGCGTCATCACGGGCGAGTAGCGCCTTGCGAGCTCCGACGCCAGCTTTTCCGCCATGTAGACCGACCGGTGCTGGCCCCCCGTGCAGCCGATGGCCACGGTGAGGTAGTTCCGGTTGAAGTCGATGTACTCGGGGATCCAGCGATCCAGGAAGCCAAGGATATCGCCGTACATGCGCTGCACGCTGCCGGATGCGTCGAGGAACTCGATGACTTTCCCGTCCTTGCCGGTGAGGCCCCGGAGCGCCATGTCCCAGTAAGGGTTGGGCAGGCAGCGCAGGTCGAAGACGAAGTCCGCGTCGGCCGGTATGCCGTGCTTGTAGCCGAATGACTCGATGAGGATGGACAGGCCCGGCTGCTCGTGCGGCCCCACGCGCCTCCTGATGATGTCCCGGAGCTGGTAGATGCTGGTGCGCGTGGTATCCAGCACCAGTTCGGCGGACGCGATGATCGGTCCGAGCAGCTGTCGCTCCCGGTCGATCGCCTCGCGCAGGCTGAGGCCCGCCGCACTCAGCGGGTGCTTGCGGCGGGTTTCCCCGTAGCGCTTCAGCAGGACGTTGTCATCAGCGTGGAGGAAGATCACCTCGCAGCGCATGCCCCGGGTGCGGAGATTCCGGACCATCTCCGGCAGGCGCCCCAGGTCCGCGGCGCGATTGCGGGCGTCGATGCCGATGGCGAGGTTCGCGTAGAGCGGATCCTGCGTCGCCGTGATCTCGCTGATGAGCGTGGCGAGCAGGGCCGCGGGCATGTTGTCGATGCAATAGAACCCCAGGTCCTCGAAATGATGCAGGGCCACGGTCTTGCCGGACCCGGAGAGGCCACTGACGATGATCAGTCGCACGGGTGCCTGCCGGTCGACCGGCGGTCAGGTAGGGAGGTCGCGCTTGCCGTTCTCCCGGGCGTGGTGATCCGTGAGCTTTTCCTTGTGCTTGCGGACCTGCCGGTCGAGCTTGTCGACCATCCCGTCGATCGCGGCGTACATGTTCTCCTCGATGGCTTCGGCAAAGACCTGGCCGCCCGCGAGGTTCACCGTGGCCTCTGCCCGGTGGCGCAGCTTGTCCACCGTCAGGATGCAATGCACGACGGTCACGTGGTCGAAGTGCCGCTCGATGCGGACCAGCTTGGATTCCACGTAATCGCGCATGGGGTTCGTGATCTCGACGTGATGGCCGGTCAGGTTGAGTTGCATCGTGGCTTCCTCTTGTTGTGCTCCGCGAGCCTAGCGCGGCGGCCGCCGCCGGCGCTCGCTGGAGGGTTCTATGTGCATTGCTTCCCGGTATTTTGCCACCGTTCGCCGGGCAACCTGGATGCCCTGTTTGGACAGCAAATCAGCCAGTTGGCTGTCGGACAGGGGCCTCTTCGGGTCCTCCTGGCTGATCAGCTTCCGGAGCCTGGCCCGGATCGCCGTGGACGACTGCTCGCTGCCGTCGTCGCCCGTGACCTGGCTCGAGAAGAAGTGCCGGAACTCGAAGACTCCCCGCGGCGTGTGCATGTACTTGTTGGCCGTCACCCGGGAAATGGTCGATTCGTGCATCTCGACCAGGTCGGCCACGTCGCGCAGCACCATGGGCCGCATGGCTTCCTCGCCGTGATCGAGGAAGGCGGCCTGGCGGTCCACGATGCACATGGCCACCTTCAGGAGCGTGTCGTTGCGGATCTCCAGGCTCCGGACCAGCCAGCGTGCTTCCTGCAGCTGGTTGCGGAGCGTCGCGTGCTCGCTGTCGCCGCGCACCATGTCCGCATAGGCCTGGTTCACCTTGAGCCGCGGCGTGATGGACCGGTTGACGTCCACGGTCCACCGCCCGTGGCGCTTGCGCACGAACACGTCCGGCACGATGTAGTCCGGCGCCGACGGTTGCACCGCGAGGCCGGGCTTGGGGTGGCAATTGCGGATCAGCGCCAGGGCAACGTCGAGGTCTTCTTCCGAGACCCCGAGGCGGCGGCGCAGCATGCCGAGCTGCTGCTCGGCCACCAGGTCGAGGCCGTCCACGGTGATGGCGAGCGCCAGGTCCCGCCCGGGCACGTTGGGCGCCAGCTGGGCGAGCTGGATGCGGATGCATTCGCCCAGGTCCCTGGCGCCGACGCCGGCGGGGTCCAGGGCCTGGACCTTCCGCAGGGTCTGCTCCAGCTCCTCCAGGGTGAAATCGCCGGATTTCTGCAGGGTTTCCAGGATCGACGGCAGTGGCTCGGTCAGGTAGCCCGCGTCGTTCATCGCGTCGACCAGCGCCTGGCCCATGAGCACCTCCCGGGGTTCGAAATGCTCCGTTTCCAGCTGCCATAGCAGGTGCGCATGGAGCGTTTCGTTGGCCCGGTCGCTCGGCTCGGGCCTGCCGTCCTCGCCGTCCCAGCTGCCGCCGCTTCCAGACGCCTCGCTCCAGAGGAGCGACTCGCCGTCCTCGTCGCCGGCAGGAGCGGCCGCAAGCGGCGACTCGCTGTCCGCGTCGTCCCAGTTGTCGGCGGGCGTCTCATCGTCCGGGGTGCCGCCTTCGGCAGGATCCGGGGGCCGGGCGTCCAGTTCCACGGGTGCGTCGCCGCTGCCCGGCGCGGGCTCCTCCAGGTCGAGCATCACGTTCTCGGCCAGCAACTGCTCGAGCTGCGTGTTCAGCTCGGCCACCGGCAGTTGCAGGAGGCGTATGGCCTGCTGCAGCTGCGGCGTCATCGTCAGCTGCTGACTGATCCTGAGTTGTAGAGCCGGCTTCATCGTCATCCCTGAAGACCGCCGCGCACCCTGGCGCAGCCTATAGTTTAAAGCCCTCGCCGAGGTAGACCTGCCGGACCTGCTGGTTGGCCAGGATTTCCCCGGGGTTGCCTTCGGCAATCATTGCCCCGTCGCTGAGAATATAAGCCCGCCCGCAGATTCCCAGTGTCTCGCGCACATTATGGTCCGTAATTAAGATGCCGATGCCGCGGGACGCCAGGTGGCGGATGATCCGCTGGATGTCCAGCACCGAGATCGGGTCCACGCCCGCGAAGGGCTCGTCCAGCAGCACGAAGCGCGGCTCGGCGGCCAGTGCCCGCGCGATCTCCACCCGCCGCCGTTCCCCGCCCGACAGGCTGACGCCCATGCCGGTGCGCACGTGGGTGATGTGCAGCTCGTCCAGGAGCTCCTCCAGCAGACGTTCCCGGTCGGCCCGGTCGAGCTCGGGCCGGGTCTGGAGGATGGCCAGGATGTTGTCCTCCACGCTGAGCTTGCGGAAGACCGAGGCTTCCTGGGGCAGGTAGCCGAGCCCGAGCCGCGCCCTGCGGTGCATGGGCATGCCGGTAAGGTCGTGATCGTCCAGGCTGATCCGGCCCGCATCGCAGGGAATGAGGCCGACGATCATGTAGAACGCCGTCGTCTTGCCGGCGCCGTTCGGACCCAGCAGGCCCACGATCTCGCCGCTGTTGACCGCGAGGGAGATCCCCTTCACCACCTCCCGCTGCCTGAACCGCTTCTGGATCGCCTCGGCGCGCAGCGTGCTCACGGGGTCGGCACCGCGGGAGGAGCTGCCGGCGGTGCCGTCGGCGCGGGTGCCGGGACGGGGAGGGCGGCCTTGCCCTGGGGGGTGATCCGCATGCGCACCTGGCCGCCGTCCGCGCCGCCCGCAGTCACCACTTCCCGGCGCAGGTCGTAGGCGATCCGGCTGCCGGAGATCTCGTTCTTGCCGTCGCTCAGGAAGGCCTCGTTGACCAGCTGGATGGTGCCGGCGTCCAGGTCGTACTCGAGAACTCCGCCGCGGCCTTCCGTCGGGGCATTGCCGTCGGCGCCGGCCTGGCTGAACCGGGCCGGCTGGCCCGTCAGCACCGCCTTGCGCAGCTGGTTGTTGCGGAACGTGAGTTCCGCCCGGTCGGAACTGGCGGTGGTGCCGGCATTGGCGATGCTGACGTTGCCGTCGAACACCCATACGCTGTTCTCGAAATCCGCCGGATCGGCGGTGGCTTCGTCAGCCCTGATCGCGAGCGCGCCCTGCTTGATGTTGAGCTGGCGGAAGAGCAGCCGGTCGCTGCGCCGGTCGAGTTCCGAAAAGGCCGCGTCGAGCTCGATGGGGAGGGTGGCATCGACGGGCGCCAGCTGGGGCAGGGCCGGGCCGGACTCGGCCGCCATGGCCTGGCCGGCGACCAGCGCGAGGCCCAGCAGGCGAGCCGCAAGCCGCTCAGGGAAGGAAGCGCCCACGGACCTCGGAGCTGAACTGAAGGCGATCCTGCTTGAGATAGACACGCATCCCCCTGGCCCGAAACGTGTCCCGGTCGCGCTCCACCGTCACCGTGCGCTCGGTCCTGGCGATGTACGCTTCGGGATCCAGTTCCAGGTAGTCGGTCCGGATCAGGAGTGGCGCCGCACTGCTGCGGCTCCGGGCTCCGGCGGTCGCCGGGTTTGGTGCTGTCGTGGCAGTCACGTTGCCGGCGAGTTCAATGATATTACGATCCGGAGGTATCTGCCCGCGATCGGCGCGGAGCTTCCACGGCACCTGGGCGGCGGGCTCGTAGTCCACGGCCACGTCCTGCATGGTGATGGTCCCGTCGGCCAGCAGCTGCTCCGCCGACGCGGCGGATACCCGGTAGAGGATCCCGCCGTCAGGGCCGGAGCCGGTCAGCTGCGCATCGCGCACGTAGTACCCGAGTCCCAGCCGCGGACCCGCCGACGCCTCGTCTCCGGTGGACTGATCGCGCAGCACGAGCCAGGTGCTGGCGAGCGCGGCAACGACGAGGACCGCGAACCGGCCGGGATGCTGCAGTTCCATTCAGGGGTCGCGTCAGGCGGGCCGGCGGCTCGCCGCCAGCAGGTCGCAGATCTCGCGGACTGCTCCCCTGCCGCCGTCTGCTGCCGTGGTCCAGTCCGCCGAGGCCCGCACGTCGGGATGCGCGTCCGCAACCGTGATGGCGAGGCCGGCGACCGCCATGATGTCGAGGTCGGTCACGTCGTCGCCGACGCAGGCCAACTCGTTCGCCGGGACGCCGAGTTCCGCCAGCAGCTGGTCGAGGACGGCGCGCTTGTCGTTCCTGCCGAGGAACACGTGGGGAACCCTCAGCTCCGCCAGCCTCGCCGCTGCGGCGGGCGAGTGGCGGCCGGAGATCACGGCGATCGTCAGGCCCGCCGCCATCGCCTGCTGGATGCCGTATCCGTCCCGCACGTGGAACGACTTGGACTCCCGTCCCTCCGCGTCGTAGTGCAGGCTGCCGTCGGTCAGTACGCCGTCCACGTCGAGGACCAGCAGCCGGATCCGGGCGGCAGCGGCTCGCAGTTCGGCTGGCGTCATGTGCTGCGCGCCCTACATCACGCCTGCGCGCAGCAGGTCATGGATGTTCAGGGCTCCGACGACCTTCCTGGCCTCGTCGACCACCAGCAGGGCATTGATCTTGTGGAGTTCGAGGAGGTGCACGGCCTCGGCCGCCAGCACTCCCGGGGCGATGGTCTTGCAGTGGGCGGTCATCACGTCACCCATCGGCGTCCGGTGCACGTCGATGCCCCGGTCGAGGACCCGGCGCAGGTCGCCATCGGTGAAGATTCCCGCGAGCCGCCCTGCCGGGTCGACGACCGCGGTCATGCCCAGCCCCTTGCGCGTCATTTCCACGAGACCCTGGGCCAGCGGCGTGGCCGGCGTCACCTGCGGGATGCCGTCGCCGGTGTGCATGAGGTCGTCCACCCGCAGGAGCAGGCGCCGGCCGAGTGTGCCGCCCGGATGGGCCAGCGCGAAGTCCTCCCGCGTGAATCCGCGGCTCTCGAGCAGCGCCACGGCAAGGGCATCGCCCATGGCCAGCGCGGCCGTCGTGCTTGCCGTCGGCGCCAGGTTGAGGGGGCAGGCCTCCTCGCGCACGCCGATGTCCAGTGTCACCGACGCAGCCTCGCCGAGCGTGGAGCGGGGGTTGCCCGTGAGCATGATCAGCGGAATTCCCAGGCGCTTCAGGAGGGGCAGGATGGTGATGAGCTCGTCGGTCTCCCCGGAATTGGAGATCCCGATCAGGAGGTCCATGGCCGTGATCATGCCGAGGTCCCCGTGGCTTGCTTCGCCGGGGTGGACGAAGAAGGCGGGCGTGCCCGTGCTGGCGAGCGTCGCCGCAACCTTGCCGGCGATGTGACCGGACTTGCCCATGCCGGTGACGACCACCCTGCCGCGACAGTCCAGGCAGAGCTGGCATGCCTTGTCGAAGCTGGCGTCCAGCCGCGGCGCGAGGCTCAGGACGGCGGCGGCCTCGATCTCGAGGACCCGCCGGCCGCGGGCCCGGAAATCCTGCTGGTCGCTACTCATGGTTCAGGATTGTAAGTCATCTATAATGCCGCGCCTCATCCGTCCGTCCCCCGTATCCAGCATGACACCCCAAGAGATCGAGACGCTCATCCGCGCTCACCTGCCCGGCACCACGGCCACAGTCCAGAGCACCGACAACGTCCACTTCGAAGCCGTGGTCGTCAGCCCGGCGTTCGCCGGCAAGCGCACGCTCCAGCGCCACCGTCTGGTCTACGGGGCGCTTGGCAGCAGCATCGGTGGCGACATCCATGCCCTGTCCATCCAGGCCTTCAGCCCGGAAGAGTGGGGCGCCCGGCAGGCCTGAGCCTGGCGCGCCGGACCATGGACAAGCTGGCGATCACCGGCGGGCGGCCCCTCGAAGGGGAGGTGAGGATCTCCGGAGCGAAGAACGCGGCGCTGCCCATCCTTGCGGCAACCCTGCTCGCGGACGAGCAGGTGACACTCGGCAACATCCCGCACCTGAACGACGTCACCACCAGCATCGAGCTGCTGGGACGCATGGGCGTGGGCGTCACCGTCCACGATGGCATGCGGCTCGAGGTGGATGCCCGCGGCATCAGCGACTTCGCGGCGCCCTACGACCTCGTCAAGACCATGCGGGCCTCCATCCTGGTGCTGGGGCCGCTGGTCGGGCGCTACGGCCACGCGGACGTTTCCCTGCCGGGTGGTTGCGCCATCGGGGCCCGCCCCGTCGACCTGCACGTGGCAGGCCTGCGGGCGATGGGTGCCGAGGTCGAGATCATCGACGGCTACATCCGCGCCCGGTCCGGCCGCCTCCGTGGCGCGCATCTGGTGATGGACAAGGTGACGGTCACCGGCACCGAGAACCTGATGATGGCCGCCTGTCTTGCCGAGGGCGAGACCGTGCTGGAGAACGCGGCCCTCGAGCCGGAAGTGGTGGACCTGGCCGGCTTCCTCTCCACCATGGGTGCCCGCATCCAGGGCGCGGGCACCAACCGTATCGTCATCCAGGGCGTCGACCGGCTCCACGGGGCCGACTACCAGGTGCAGCCGGACCGCATCGAGACCGGCACGTTCCTGGTGGCCGCGGCCATCACCGGTGGCCACGTCCGGGCGCGAAATGCCAATCCCGAGCACCTCGAGGCCGTGCTGGCGAAGCTGCGGGCCGCGGGAGCCACCATCCACTTGGGAGCCGATTGGATCGACCTCGACATGCGCGGCCGCCGGCCCCTGGCCGTCGATATCAGCACCGATCCGTATCCCGCCTTCCCGACCGACATGCAGGCCCAGTTCATGGCCCTGAACTGCGTGGCCGAAGGGGTGGGGACCATCATCGAGAACGTGTTCGAGAACCGCTTCATGCACGCGCTGGAGCTGCAGCGGATGGGCGCGAACATCAAGATCGAGGGCCATACGGCCATCGTCCAGGGCGTGTCACGGTTGAGCGCCGCGCCCGTCATGGCCACCGACCTGCGGGCCTCGGCCAGCCTGGTGCTGGCCGGCCTGGCCGCCGACGGCGAGACGGTCGTGGACCGCATCTACCACATCGATCGCGGGTACGAGTGCATCGAGGAAAAGCTTCAGCAGCTGGGTGCCCGGATCCGCCGCCGGGCCTGATCCGGGGTGGTCCGTCGGTAGGCAAGCCGGAAGGCCAGCGTGTATACTTTTGCGGCTTTCTGCCGCGCGAAAGCCCCGGATCGAAACCTACGCGGACTATCTAGAGGATCAGCTCGATGAGCGAAGAGGCGTCTGCAAGCCGCCGTCATTTCCTGACGGTGGCCACCACTGTGACGGGGGTAGTGGGCCTGGCCCTGACGGCGGCACCGTTCATCGCATCGTTCCGTCCCAGCACCCGGGCCCGGGCTCTCGGCGCGCCGGTGACCGTGGACATCAGCAAGCTGGACGCAGGCTCCATGGTGCGCGTCGTCTGGCGCGGCCAGCCCGTCTGGGTCCTCCACCGTAGCGAAGACATGCTCCAGCGACTGGCCGGCCAGAAGTCGCCGCTCAAGGACCCGGATTCCGCCAAGTCGATCCAGCCCGAATACGCCAGGAACGCTACGCGGTCCCTGCGTCCCGAGTACCTGGTGGTGATTGGCAATTGCACCCATCTGGGCTGTGCCCCGCTGGAGCGCTTCGAGGTGGCTCCGGCCGACCTCGGCCCGGACTGGGTCGGCGGGTTCTTCTGCCCCTGCCACGGCTCCAAGTTCGACCTGGCGGCCCGGGTCAAGGACGACGGCTCGCCGGCGCCGACCAACCTGACCGTCCCGCCCCACCGCTTCGTGGGCAATGACCTGATCATCGTTGGCGAGGACACCACGGGAGCCAGTGCATGAGCGCGGCACGTTCGGGCGCGACCGGCGCGGTGGCAGGCCAGGGCCGGATGGGGCGCTTCGTCGACTGGGTGGACGAGCGGTTCCCCCTCACGGCGATGATCAAGGAGCACGCCACCGAGTATTACGCCGCCAAGAGCTTCAACGTCTGGTACGTCTTCGGGGTGCTGGCCCTGGTGGTGCTGATCCTCCAGTTCGTGACCGGCATCTTCCTGACGATGAACTACAAGCCCTCCGCGGAGGATGCCTTCGCCTCCGTCGAATACATCATGCGCGAGGTGGAGTGGGGCTGGCTGATCCGCTACATGCATTCCACCGGTGCCTCCATGTTCTTCGTGGTGGTCTACCTGCACATGTTCCGTGGCCTGATGTACGGCTCCTACAAGGCCCCGCGCGAGCTGCTGTGGATCGTGGGCATGCTGATCTACCTGGCGCTGATGGCGGAGGCCTTCATGGGCTACCTGCTCCCGTGGGGCCAGATGTCCTACTGGGGCGCCCAGGTGATCGTCTCGCTGTTCGGCGCCGTCCCTGTGGTCGGCGATGGCCTCGTCGAGTGGATCCGCGGCGACTACTTCATCTCGGACATCACGCTGAACCGCTTCTTCGCGCTGCACGTCGTGGCGGTGCCGCTGGCGCTGCTGCTGCTCGTGGTCGTCCACATCCTGGCGCTGCACACCACGGGTTCCCTGAATCCTGACGGCATCGAGATCAAGGAAAAGAAGGGGCCCGACGGGATTCCGCTGGACGGCGTGGCCTTCCACCCGTACCACACCTCCAAGGACCTGGTGGCGATCATCGTCTTTGCCATCGTCTTCGCCGCGGTCCTGTTCTTCGCGCCGGAGATGGGGGGCTACTTCCTGGAGCACGCCAACTTCGAGCCGGCCAACCTGCTGAAGACGCCGGAACACATTGCTCCCGTCTGGTATTTCACGCCCTTCTACGCGATCCTGCGTGCGGTGCCGAGCAAGGGCTGGGGCGCGTTCCTGATGCTCGCGGCCATCGTCTTCCTGTTCCTGCTCCCCTGGCTCGACCGTTGCAAGGTCAAGTCCATCCGCTACCGGGGCTGGCAGTTCAAGGTGGCGCTGGCGGCGTTTGCGGCGAGCTTCGTGGCCCTGGGTTACCTGGGCCTGCAGCCGGCCACGCCGATGGTCAACCAGGCCGCCCGCTTCTTCACGATCGTCTATTTCGCGTTCTTCCTGCTGATGCCGGTGTACACGTCGCGGGAACGGACCAAGCCGGTCCCCGAGCGCGTCGTCTACCACGGGCACGAGTGAACGGGTCATGGTCAGTAACCTTATGAAGAACAGCCTGCGGTCCGGCCTCGCGGCACTCGCCGGTGCGTTGGCCCTGGCCGCTGCCCTGCCGGCGGCTGCTTCCGGCGGCGGCGGTGGATTCCAGCAGCCGGCCAACAACGACGTTTCGAACGTGGCATCCCTGCAGCGGGGCGCGCGGAACTTCGTCAATTATTGCCAGGGCTGCCACTCGGCCAAGTACGTCCGCTACAACCAGCTGGCCAAGGACCTCGGCATGACCGAGGAGCAGGTGATCGCCAACCTGATGTTCGGCGCTGCCAAGCCCACGGAGACCATGGACATCGCCATGCGGCCCGCCGACGGCCTGCGCTGGTTCGGCATCGCGCCGCCCGACCTGTCGCTCATGGCCAGGTCCAAGGGTGCCGATTACATCTTCAACTTCCTTCGCACCTTCTACCTCGATCCCAAGCGTCCCGCGGGCGTCAACAACCTGACGCTGCCCAACACGGCCATGCCCCATGTGCTGTGGGAACTGCAGGGGCTGCGGACTGCCGTCTTCGAGGAGGAGGAGCACGATGGCATCAGGCGCGTCGTGTTCCGCAAGTTCGAGGAAGTGGCGCCGGGCAAGCTGTCCCCGGCGGAATTCGACGAGTTCGCGCGGGACACGGTGAACTTCCTGGACTACATTGCGGAGCCCATGCAGCTGAAGCGCCAGAGCCTCGGGGTGCTGGTCATCGCGTTCCTGCTGGTCTTCGGGATATTCGCCTACCTCCTGAAGCAGGAGATCTGGAAGGACGTCAAGTAGGTGACTGACGACTGGAACAGTTTCGGCAGTGGGCCGGGGCGGCGGGCAGCCATGACCCTCTACTCAAACCCGGTCTCGCTGCACAGCCACCGCGCGCGCATCGTCCTGGCGGAGAAGGGCATCGTCATCGACGTCGTCAGCGTGCAGAACGACGAGCTGCCGGAGGACCTTCTGGACCTCAATCCGTACCATTCGACACCCACCCTGCTCGACCGGGACCTGGTGCTCTACGACTCCCGCGTGATCATGGAGTACATCGACGAGCGCTTTCCCCATCCCCCGCTGATGCCGGTCGATCCGGTCAGCAGGGCACAGGTCCGCCTCGCCCTGTACCGGGTCGAGAAGGACTGGTACACGCTCGCCGAGCAGTTCGACAAGGCGGCCGACAAGAAGCAGGCGGCCCAGGTGCGCAAGATGCTGCAGGAAAGCCTCCTGTCGAGCGCCGACGTCTTTGCCGCCAAGCGCTTCTTCCTGAGCGACGAGTTCTCGCTGGTCGACGCCAGCGTCGCGCCGCTGCTGTGGAGGCTGCCGGCCTACGGCATCGAGCTCGCCGGCAACGCAGCGCAGCCGATCCGCCGCTACATGGATGGCATGTTTGCCCGGCGCTCCTTCAAGGACAGCCTGACCGACGTCGAACTGGAGATCCGCCAGTAACCACGCCCAAGCGGCCCTACCTGCTCCGGGCCCTGCACCAGTGGATTACCGACAACGGCCAGACGCCGCACCTGGTCGTGGATGCCAGCCAGACCGGCGTCGCCGTTCCCGAGCAGCACGTGCAGGACGGCCGGATCATCCTCAACGTGAGTTACTCGGCCACCAGCCGGCTCGACCTCGCGAACGACGCGATCAGCTTCGACGCGCGCTTCGGCGGCGTGCCCCGCAGCGTCCGGGTGCCCATTGCCGCCGTGCTCGGTATCTACGCCCGGGAGACGGGCGAGGGGCTCGTCTTTCCAGCCGACGAGTACACCCCGCCCGGCGACGGCCCCCCGGCCGAGCCGCCCGCGCCGCCTGAAGCACCATCGCCGCCGCCGGCGGGCCGCCCCTCGCTCAAGATCGTCAAGTAACGGGAAATTGGGGTCAGACTGCTATTTCGCAGGAAATATCAGCCTCACTCCGCTTTTCGGGAAATAGCAGTCTGACCCCGATTTCCCTGCGTATCGCCGAAGAGCGTCCGGTCGATGCCGTCGCAGAGGCAGTGGATCACCACGAGGTGCACCTCCTGGATGCGCGCCGTGCGCTCGCCGGGTACCCGGATCTCCACGTCGCTGGCGGTCAGCGTGCCAGCCACCTTGCCGCCGTCGCGTCCGGTGAGCGCCACGACGCGGAGGTCGCGCTCGTGGGCGGCCCGGATGGCGGTGACCACGTTCTCCGAATTGCCCGAGGTGGAGATGGCCAGCAGGACGTCGCCGGGCCGGCCCAGCGCCGTGACCTGCTTCGCGAAGACCTGCCCGTAGGCGTAGTCGTTGGCTATGGAAGTCAGTGTGGACGTGTCCGTGGACAGCGCGATGGCGGCAAGTCCCGGTCTCTCCCGCTCAAAGCGGTTGAGGAGCTCGGCCGAGAAGTGCTGCGCGTCGCTGGCCGACCCGCCGTTGCCGCAGCTCAGGACCTTGCCGCCGGACCCGAGCGCGCCGGCGAGCAGGGTCGTGGCAGAGGCGATCGGGTCGATGAGCACGGCCATGGCGGCCTGCTTGCTGGCGATGCTGTCGGCAAAATGGCCACGAATGCTGTCCTTGAGGGACATCGGCTGCTCCGGTCGGGCGGAAAGCCGCATGATACGGCGGCTGCTCAGCGCGTCGCCACGTCGTCCACGGAGAAGGCGGCACGGCACCAGCGGATCTCCGGCTCGGCGAGTTCCCCGATGATCTCGACCACGTCGAAGCGCACGGGCCACGCGGCGAATTGCCTGAAGCGCAACAGGAAGAACCGGGTCGCGCCGATGATCCGCCGCTGCTTGGCCCGGTTCACGGTGGCGCCGGGAGTTGCCACGGTGGTGTGCCGCCGGCTCCGGACCTCGACGACGACCAGCACCTTGCGGTGGGTCATCACCAGGTCCAGTTCCCCGAACCGGCACCGGAAGTTGCGCGCGAGCGGAAGGAGGCCCTGGTTCTCCAGGTAGCGGGCGGCCAGGGCCTCGGCTGCCGAACCCTGCTGCAGATGCCGGGCAGGCGGTGCCACGGTGCCCGGCCGATCAGGTGCCTGGATTCCGGCCTAGGGTCCCGCCTCGACGGCGACCGCGGCGGGCAACGGCACGACCCGCCCGCCACGGATCTCGGCAAAGTCGAGGCGCCGGTGGATGCGGCCCTGGTAGTCCGCAGACAGCATGCCGGTGGCGCCGGCCACGTCGCCGCCGGCGAAGGGCCCCGGTGGCTGGCGCAGGACCTCGGGCAGGAGCTGGTAGGCGTCATAGCCCAGGGCGTAGAGCCTGGACACGCCGAGCGCCGGCTTGCCCCAGTGGCGGACCAGTCCGCTCTTGATGAGCGTGGCGCGGCCGTCCGGTTGCAGGACCCAGGGGCTGTCGGGGAAGACGACGCCGCTCAGGTCGTCCGCATCGGCCAGGCCGTCCTCCCAGATGGCGGAGGTGGCGTAGGTGGGCAGGTCGGCGGCGCCGAAGAATTTCAGCTGGGGCATGATCTGTCGGCCGTTGCTGCTGTTGGCGGCGACGAATATAAGGTCCACGTCCTGGCGGCGTCCCGGTCCCAAACTGGCCTTTTCGCCTGGATTTGGCACGCTGCCCGCTGGCGGGACGACCGGTTCCGTGGTCAGCAGCAGGCTGCGGATCGGGACCGTGAAGTCGGCTTCCCCGGGCAGGTAGGTGCGCGTATCCACCACCACGCCGCCCCGTAGCGTGAATTCGGCAGAGAAGGCCGCCAGCAGTCGCTGGCCCCATTCGTTGGCCGGCAGGAGCACGATGGCCCGGCGCTGGCCGAGCGCGATCGCCCGCGCTGCGACCTCCCGGGCCTCATCCTCCGGCGCGAGCCCGAACTGCCACAGCGCACCTGACCCCGGGTCCGTGTCGGCGAGGTTGTTGAGCGCGAGCACGGGCAGCTGCCCCGGCGCGGGCCCGGCCAAGGGCGCGAGGGCCTGCACGGACTCCTTGAGGAGTGGCCCGACCAGAGCGACCGCGCCGGAGTCCAGTGCCTGGCGGTGGGCCTCTGCGGCCCCGACCAGCGCCTCGTCGATGAACACCACGTTGACGCGGCGGCTGGTCGGCGCGTCGAGCAGCGCCGCCACGAACCCGTCGCGGACGGCGGCGCCGAGCGCCTCCTGGCGACCGGAGAGCGGCACGACGAGGGCGACCAGCGGCCCGCTGGCCACCGGCGCAGCCGTGCTGCCGCCCGCGCCGGTGACGGCCGGGAGCTGCCCGGTGCCGGCGGCTGCAGCGTCGTGGGTGGCAGGCAGGTCCGCCGGTTGCAGCGGCTGGCACGCTGCTCCGACAATGACTGCCATGAGCGAAATCGCCAGCAATACGCCGGTCGCCGGCGAGACGGACGGGCGGGAAGGCGCACTGGCGGATGCGCAGCTGCGACCGGGCACGCTGTATGTGGTGGCAACGCCGATTGGCAACATGGGCGACCTGAGTCCGCGAGCGCGCGAAGTTCTGGCCGGCGTCGCGCTCGTCGCCGCCGAGGATACGCGGCACGCCGGGCAATTGCTAACCCGCATCGGCGTTTCTACGCGGCTGCTGTCCCTGCACGAGCACAACGAATCCGGGCGCATCGAGGAGATCCTCGGAAGGCTGCGCTCCGGCGACAGCGTGGCCCTCGTCACCGACGCGGGTACTCCGCTCATCAGCGATCCCGGTTACCGCCTGCTGGCTGCCTTGCGGGCAGCCGGCCTGCCCGCAAGCCCGGTGCCCGGGCCGTGCGCGGCGGTGGCCGCCCTGTCGGTGGCGGGGTTGCCCACCGACCGTTTCTTCTTCGAGGGCTTCCTGCCGGCCCGGTCGGCTGCCCGCCTGGCCCGGCTGCGGCAACTCGCCGGCCGCGGCGAGACGCTCGTCTTCTACGAGGCGGCCAACCGCATGGCCGACACGCTCGCTGATGCCATGGAGGTGTTCGGCGCCGACCGGGCCGCTGCCGTTGGTCGCGAGCTGACCAAGCTGCACGAGACCGTCTACCGCGGCAGCCTGGCCGAGGTGCGCACTGCGCTGGCCGCCGACCCCGGCGGTGGCCGCGGGGAGTGCACCTGGGCGCTGGCCGGGCGCGGGGAGGAACCGGCGCCCGACGATGCCGAACTGGCGCGGGTCGTCGGCATACTCGCCGCGGAGCTGCCGGCCTCCCAGGCGGCGAGCCTCGCCGCACGCATCACCGGTGCGCCACGACGGGCGGCATACCGGCTGGCCAGCGGCCAGCCAGCCGGCGCGGCGGGCGCCGAGGACTGACGTGGCTAGCGGAGGAGGCCTTCCCGCTGCAGCCGTTCCGCGATTTCGGGCGTGATCTCGGCCAGGGCCATGCTGCGGGAGGGCAGGTCCTTCGCCTTCGTCGTAAGCGTGTAGATGAGCGTTGCATTGCCCGTCTCGAACACGCGCGTCACCAGCTCCACCGTGCCGCTGATCGAGAACACCGACGGCGCGGTCTCGAACTCCCCGTAGACCACCGGCACGCCGTAGGCGCCCCAGTAGCCATAGTCATAGCCGATATCCGTGGCCTTGTAGTAGCCGCCACCGCGGGCATCCGCAGATCCGCCTTCCTTCACCTTGGCGGTCGATACGACGAGGCTCGTCGCGAGCACCGCGTCCGCGCCCAGCGCACCGATCGCCTTCTCAACGCCTTCCCGGGTGAGGGGCTCGCCGGTGCTCATCACCGAGCAGCTCATGGTTGCCTTCACCGTGTCGCTGCGCAGGTTCGCGGCAAGGGCCTGCTCGAAGGCGCAGCGCTGATTGGTGTCCGGGCTCACGCCGACGACGAGCAGGTTGGCGAAACTGCCGTTCCGGGCGGCCCCTGGATTGTATGAACCGTCGACGGCGACCTGCCGGGCGCAGCCGGCGAGGCTGACGGCAGCGACGAAGATGGCCACAGGCACGAGCCGGGCGCCGTTCGCGGGGGAAGCGTTGCGCGGGATCATGGCCTGCACACTAAATGGTTGCGGGGTATTTTGCACCCGCCCGTACGCGCCACAGGCTCCGTCGGACATGTCATTGAGTGGGGCGAGCGCATGAGCCCAAGGAAACGCGCCGTCGGCGTAAGTCGTAAATAGATGAGCAGCGCACGCGCCTGCTCCTTGCGGTCGTCCAGGAGCTGTACGCGTCGGCCATGCACGGCACCTCGGAGATCTGGCACAAGATCTGCCAGCAGTGCAGCCTCCTCCTGGCGAGCGAAGCCGGCGGATTCATCAGCACGGACAAGGTCAACCAGGCCGCGGACCAGCTCCGGATCAGCCGCAGCACGGCGCGCAGTCACCTGAAGAGCATCTCCGCCAAGCTCGGCGTGACCTCCCAGGTGCAGCTGGTCACGCGCCTCGCTGCGGCAGACGGGTGGCTGGAAAGCCCCTGGTAGCCGGGAGGTTCGATCTATACTTCCCGCGCGAGCTGGCCAGGCAATCGCTCGTGTGCTCGCACACGGGAGGAAAGTCCGGGCTCCGGCGGGCAGGGTGCCAGGTAACGCCTGGGAGGCGCGAGCCTACGGAAAGTGCCACAGAAAATAACCGCCCAAGGATTCACGGGTTCGCCCGGGAGTCCCGGCAAGGGTGAAAAGGTGCGGTAAGAGCGCACCGCGCGGGTGGTAACACGTCGCGGCATCGGTAAACCCCACCCGGAGCAAGACCAAATAGGGAAGCCGTGTTCCGCAAGGAACGCACCGTCGCCCCGCGGGCTTCCGGGTAGGTTGCTTGAGGTCGTTGGCGACAACGATCCCAGAGGAATGATTGCCCACGACAGAACCCGGCTTATCGGCCGGCTCGCACTTTTCCCGGTTCATGGCGCAGCCGCACTTTTGCAGTGCAATTTAATCCGCGGGGCGGCGGATTATGTCAGGCCGCCCTTTCAATTTGCACAATAGACAGGCACATTCACGCCACGGGTCCGTCCTTTTTGGACCCACCAAACGACAACAACGTGGGAAATTTTCGGCAGATAGCAGGGCAGCCACCCCACACGGTGGTCATGCC
>Ga0268299_1001658_pt1 | contig 35241 bp, 34 predicted proteins | sample NOBtaG_FD_193484 | JGI IMG/M metagenome (GOLD analysis project Ga0268299, IMG submission 193484) | Activated sludge microbial communities from bioreactor in Nijmegen, Gelderland, Netherland - NOB reactor | ecosystem: Engineered > Bioreactor > Aerobic > Activated sludge | place: Netherlands... | reverse complement strand
CTTCGCCCGCAGGCTCAAGACCCTCGACGGCCTCACGCCCTACGAATACATCTGCAATGTCTGGACTTCAGAACCCGACAGATTCATCGTCAACCCAATCCACCAGATGCCGGGACTGAACAGCTAGGCCCGGCCAGCCTTCTGGACTTCGCCGGTGCCTGGCAGACGGCCTGGCGCTTCAACACCGCCCTTGGCCTTGTCGCCGCGCAATCCCTGCCCGAAGGCGCGCGCGGCCTGATGTCGATCACCATCGGCTTCGCCATTCCGCTGGCCAACCTGCTGGCGGTGGGCGTGCTGTCGCGCGGCAACGCCCATTCCGCCGCGCAAACGCTGAAGATGGTGGCGGTGAACCCGCTCCTCCTTTCCAGCGCGTTGGGCATGGCCTTCGCCTTCGCCGGGCTGCACCTGCCCGATCTGGCCAACGACACGCTGCTCCGCCTTGCCCGCGCCGCGCTGCCGCTGGCGCTGCTGTCGATCGGGGCGGTGCTGTCGTTCCGTGCGCTGGTGCGGCTGAACGCCTTCCTAGGCGCGCTGAACGCGATCAAGCTGATCGTCCTGCCCGCCGCCGCCTGGACCGCCGGCCGCGCCCTTGGCCTTGCATCGGAAACCGTCGCCGTGCTGACCCTGTTCGCCGCCCTGCCGACGGCGACCGCCAGCTTCGTCCTCGCCTCGGTCTTCGGCGCCGACAGCCGCCTTGCCGCAACCATCGTCGCGCAGTCGACGGCGCTTGGCTGCGTCACCCTGCCCTTCTGGATCACGCTGATCGCCGGCTGAGCCGCAAACGCAAGCGGGCCCCGCAGGGCCCGCCAAATCGCATCCGATCCTGTCGCGTGCGATCAGATCGCCGACTTGATCCAGTTGTCCAGCGCCGCCTTGGGGGCCGCGCCGACCTTGTTCGAGATCACCTCGCCGTCCTTGAACATGAACAGCGCCGGGATGCCCCGCACCCCCAGCATGGCCGGGCTGTCGGGGTTTTCGTCCACGTTCACCTTCACGATCTTCACCTTGCCGGCGTATTGCGTGGCAAGCTCTTCCAGCGCCGGGCCGATCTGGCGGCAGGGGCCGCACCATTCGGCCCAGAAATCCACGACGACCGGGATGTCCGACTTGCGGACCTCGGTCTCGAACGTCGCGTCGGTGACGGCGACAGTGGCAGCGCCCATGATCCTATCTCCAGTGGCGAATATGTCGGCCCGTGAAGGTAGGCAGCCCCCCCGCCCGCGTCAAGGGATTGCGGCGCGGGCCAGGGCCGCCCTCACGATATCGGGACCGACGGGCATGTAGACCGGACCCTTGGTCCACAGGATCGCCGTCTCGACCGCCCGGCCCGGGTAGATGCCGCCCAGCATGTGGGCATAGGCGCCCAGCTGCCGCAGATAGGCCTCGGGCACCGCGTCAGGCCCCGCCGGCACCTCGGCGTTCGACTTGAAGTCGACCACCGTCACCTTCCCGGCCGTCACCACCAGCCGGTCCGCCGTGCCCGCCAGCAACCCGCCGTTCCACGGCGCCGACAGCGCCGCCTCGGCCAGGCTTTCCGGCCCGAAGAGCCACGCCAGCGCCGGATCGTTCAGGATCGCCGCCGCCTCGTCCAGCGCCTCTGGCGTTGCAGCCATGGCCTGCGCCACGGCGGGCCAGCCGGCCGGATCGGTGCCGGCCAGATGCTCCAGCAGCAGGTGCAGAACCGTGCCGCGCGCCAGAACGTCTTCCTCGGGGTCAACCGGGGCCGCCGCAACCGCCTTGGCGCCGCCCAGGGCCGATGGCAGGAACACGCGGACCGGCGCAGGCGGGGCAGAGGCCGCGGCGATGGCCCATGCCGGCAGGCTTGCCGGCAGCGGCACCGCGGCTGCCGCCGGCCCGACCGAGTCATCCGCCCAGGCGCCCAGCTGGTAGCGCGACCCGCCGCCGGGCAGGGGCGTCAGCGGCAGCCCTTGCATCGCCTGCGCCACGATCCCGTGCCACGATGCCTCGCCGCATGCGCCCGCCCCCGCGACGATCAGCCAGACCTTCGCCCGCGTCAGCGCCACATAAAGCAGCCGCAGGTTCTCGGCCTCGCGCGCCGCGCGCCGGTCGGCCTTGGCCGCGGCCAGAACCGGCGGGTTGGTCTCCTGGTTGCCCGCCCAGCCGACCACGCCGCCGCCCACCGGCAGCAGCGCATCCTGTTCCCTGAGCGCGCGGTCGGCCGTTTCCGGCAGGATCACCAGCGGCGCCTCAAGCCCCTTGGCGCCATGCACCGTCATCACCCGGATCTGGTTGCCCTCGCCCTCGGCCTGCCGCTTCGCCTCGACATCGCCGGCCTCCATCCAGACCAGGAACCCGGTCAGGCTTGGCACCTCGGCGCGTTCGTAGGCCAGGGCCTGCGCCAGCAACTCGTCGATCGCATCCGCCGCCTCGGCCCCCAGCCGGCCCAGCAGCAGCGCCCGCCCGCGATGCCGGGTCAGAAGCCGGTCGATCAGGTCATGCGGCCGCAGGTATTCGGCCCGGTCACGCAGGTCGTGCAGCACGGCCAGCGTGTCCGCGGCATCGGACTGCCCCCGCAACCGTTCCCACAGATGCCCCGGCCGTCCCTGCGCCAGCGTGAAAAGGCGCTGCTCGCTCCACCCGAACAGCGGCGACCGCAGCGCCACCGCCAGCGACAGGTCGTCGTCGGGCGTGTTCAGGAACTGCAGCAGCGCCAGAATGTCGCGCACCGCCAGTTCATCGGCCAGCTTCAGCCGGTCGGCGCCCGCGATCGGCAGGCCTTCGGCCTTGCAGGCGCGGATGATTTCCTGAAACAGCGCCTTGCGCCGCTGGACAAGGATCAGCACGTCGCCCGCCCGCAGCGGCCGGAAGTCCTCCCCCGCCGAATCCGCCGGTATCTGCACCCCGGCGTCGATCATCCTGCGGATTTCGCGCGCCACCTGCCGGGCAAGCACCACCTCGGCATCGTTCTCGGCCGGCAGGTCGACCGGATCGTACCACGCCGTCTGTTCGGGCTTCTCCGCCTTGGGCACCGGCACCCACAGGTCCACCCGGCCCTGCAGCGCCTCGTGGAACGGCTGGTGCAGGAAATCCCCGCCCAGGGCCGCGGCATGCCCGCCAAGGAAGGCGCGGTCCACCACCTGCAGGATCGCGGCCGAGGACCGGAACGAATGGACCAGCGGCTTTTCCACCAGCGCCGCACCGGCCCCGGCGAACCGTGTGCGGAACGCATCCTTCACCCCGTCGAAGGCGGTGACATTGGCGCCCTGAAACGAATAGATCGACTGCTTCTTGTCGCCCACCACGAACAGGGACCGCGGTTCGTCGCGTGCGCCCGCGCCGGCGGTGAACTCTCCCGTCAGCGCGGCGATGATCCGCCATTGCGCCGGGCTGGTATCCTGCGCCTCGTCCACCAGCACATGGTCGATGGCCCCGTCCAGCCGGTACAGCACCCATGGCCCCACCGACGGATCGGTCAGCAGCGCGGTCGCCCGCAGGATCAGGTCGTCGAAGTCCAGCCATCCCCGCGCCGCCTTGGCCGCCTCATAGCGGGCAAGGAACGCCGCGGCAAAATGGTGCAGCCGCTCCGCCGCCGCCGCCGCCGCCAGCGCCAGCCGCACCGGCCGCGCCGCCTCGACCCGCAGCATCAGGGCGTTCAGCGCGTCAAGCGTCGGCCCCATGGCGGCCCTTGCATCCTTGTTCGGAAAACTGCCGACCTTTGCCGCGAAGGGCGCCTTGGCCGTGGCCCCGAACAGGAACCGCCCCTCCAGCGCAGCGATCAGCTCCAGCGACGGGTTGCCCGCATCCAGTTGCGCCAGCTGCATGGCAGCCTTCGCCTCGGTCTCGGTTCCCGCCCGCACCGCCGCGACAAGCGCCGCCAGAATGCGTGGCTCGTCCCCCAGGAAGGTTCGCGCAACCAGCGCGGCCTCGTCCTCTCCCGCGGGCAGCCCGAACACCGCCCGAAGATCGTCCGCCGCGGGCACCGCCGCCAGATCGGCCCGCCGCTGCACGATCTGCTTCAGGAACCCCTCGGTATCCTCGCCCATGTCGGGCAAGACCGCGTCCAACAGCGGCTTTTCGGCCCCTTCCGCCATCGCATCGAAAATCTCGCCCCGCAACAGCGCCGCGCTGCGGTCGTCGATCTCGGTGAAGGCGGGGCTGACCCCGGCTTCCAGCGGAAAGCGCCGCAGCAGGCCTGCGCAGAAGGAATGGATGGTCTGGATGCGGATGCCGCCCGGCGTCTCGATCGCGCGGGCGAACAGCTGCCGCGCCAGCCGCAGCCGCGCGGCGCTGAGGCCCCCCGCCTCGCCCAGTTCGGCCAGATGCGCCAGCAGCACCGGCTCGGGCGCCATTGCCCATGCGCCCAGGCGGCGGAACAGCCGGTTCTGCATCTCGGCCGCCGCCGCCTTGGTGTAGGTGAGGCACAGGATGTTCGCCGGGTCCACCCCGCGGAGCAGCAGCCGCGCCACCCGGTCGGTCAGGACGCGGGTCTTGCCCGAACCGGCATTGGCCACCAGCCAGACATTGACCGCAGGGTCGGCGGCGGCGATCTGCGCGGCGGCGGCGGGCGTCGTCATGCCAGATCCTCCGGTTCGGGATCGGCCGTCATGTCCCATTCGCCGAACCGCGCCAGATCGTCATAGTCGCCGGCGAACCGCGTCTCGAACACGGCGCGGCGCGCGGTATAGCCCTTCCCCGGCGCGCGGTAGGCCAGGACCAGCGCACGCAATTCGTCCAGCACCGCGCGCACGTCATCCTCGGTCCGGGTCCGGGCCACGGTCTTCAGCCCCGGCTTCAGCCCCAGATAGACCGTCCGCGCCGCGGGGCGCACCCCCACCTCGGGGAAGGCGCCCAGCGCCGCCATCACCGCCGCCAGGTCAAGCTGCTTGGCAAAGGCATCCTGCTGCTTTTCCGAAGGCGGCGCGCCGGTCTTGTAGTCGACGATGCGGATCGTCCCGTCCTCCATCAGGTCGATGCGGTCGGGCTTGCCCACCAGCGTGAAATCCAGCCCCGGCACCGCCACCTCATACTTCCGTTCCAGCACAACCGCCGTGCCGCCCTCGGCCTGCACCATCTCGACGAAGGGGCGCGCGATCATCGCCATCCGCGCCCGCCAGACCGCCCGCACCCCCGGCCAGGGCACTTCGTCCGCCAGCGCGCGGTCGGCGATGCGCATCAGTTCGGCCGCCGCTTCCTCGGCGTCCGCGGGCAGGCCCTGCCGCAGCAGCGCCTCGGGCACGCGGTGCAGCACCTCGCCCCGCAGCCGCGCATCGGCAAGGGCGCGCAGGGGGGGCAGCGGCTGCAGGCCCAGGATGTGCCGCGCATAGATCGCATAGGGGTCGCGGATCAGCCGCTCGATCTCGGTCAGGGACAGGCGGGCCGGCCGCAGCGTCACTGGCGGGCGCGGCGCGGGCCGGGGCGCGGCCGGCGCGGGCAAGGGCGCGTCCAGCAGCGCCGCCTCGGCCACCAGCCGCGCGCCCCGCCCGCGCATCGCCGCCAGCGCCGCGGGCCCCGCATTCCCCGGCAGCCCCGCCAGCAGGTTGGTCAGCCGGTTCAGCCAGCGCGACGCCACGGTTTCCGCCTCGTCGTCGCGCAGCGCCCGGCTCAGCACCACCTCGGGCGCGCCGGCGGCCATCTGGAAGTCATGCGCCGCCAGCCCGATCCGCCGTTCCGGCAACAGAAGCCCCGCCTCCTGCCGCATCCGCCGGTTCAGCCAGGGGTCGGCGCCGGGATGGGCCGGCCAGACGCCTTCGTTCAGCCCGGCCAGGATCACCAGACCGGCGCCCAGAACCCGGGCTTCCTGCGGGCCAAGGATCTGGATGCGCGGATCAAGGCCCACCGTCTCGCGCACCTCGCCGCGGGCAAGGACGCCCTCGGCCAGCGTGGCATAGTCGGCAGGCGACAGGATCAGGTCCCCGGGCGCCTCGCGCGCCAGATCGTCCATCGCGGCCAGCGCCTTCTCGCCCGCCGCCTTGTCCCAGAGCTCGCCGGAACCGCCGGCAAGCCCGCCTGCCAGCGCCTCGGCCAGCCGGCGGTGCGCTGCCACCAGATCGCTCAAAGGCGCCGGGGCAGTCGCCGCCAGCGCATCGAGGATCGTTCCGACAGCCGCCGCCCAAACAGCCGCGCCCGCGGGCGCACGCGGACCCGCCGCCCAGCCCTGCAGCGCCCGGCCATCCGGAAAGGCCGGCCCGTGCCGGCGCAGCCGCGCCTCAAGCGCGCCGGTCAAGAGGGCATGCCCGCCCCGGTCGCCCGCGCTGAAGGCAAGCGGGTGTTTCAGCAGCGCCAGCACCTCATCCGCCGCCAGCCGCCGCCCCATGCCGCGCGCCACCATCCGCAAAAACCGGCCCGGCGGCGTATGCAGCAGCGGCTGGCCGGCGGAATCGTCGGGCCGCAGCCCCCAGCGGTCCAGCGCCGCCGCCACCCGCCGCGTCAGCACCCGGTCGGGGGTGACCAGCGCCGCCGTCCCGCCGGCCTCGACCACGCCGCGCAGACACAGCGCGATGGCCAGCGCCTCCTGCCGGGGCCCTGGCGCCTCGATCAGGGTCAGCCGCGCCGTCGCCGCGCCCAGATCGCCCAGATCGGGGCCGTCGGCGATCCACTGGTCGGTCACCGGCGCGGGCCGCAGCGCCAGCGAGATCAGGCGGTTCCGCGCCGCATCCGGCACCTCGGTCCCGATCCACGGCCGCACCGCGCCGCGGGTGATCTTCAGCCCGTCCATCAGCCGGCGAAAGCGGAACTGCGGATGATCCTCATGCCCCGGCGCGTCGTCCATGCCGGCCCAGACATCGCCGGGCAGGTCGAAATCGAACCCCGGCAAGACCAGCGCCCCCTGCGGCAGGCCTGCGGCCGCCTGCATCAACAGCGCCGTCGTCCCGCGTGAACCCGTGGTGCCGGCGACGATCACCGGATCGGCGGGCGGCGCGGCCTGCCACCCGGCGATCAGCCGCAGCGTCGCCGCGCGCAGCCGCGCCTCGTGGTCGGGCGGCGCGCCCGGGCCGAAGAACCCGGACACCAGCCCGACAAAGCGCTGCGTCCGCGCCCAGTGGCCGGCGTGGCCCGACACGTCCAGCGCGCTGATCCTTTCGGGCGGCACATCCTCGGCCCGCATCTCATCCATCAGGTCGCCCAGACTGTCGGCCAGGTCGAAGAGTGCCGCACGCGGGGCAAGGCCCGGCGCGGCCGCAAGCAGCCGGTCGATCAGCAGCGCAAGCTCCAGCCTTCGCCCCAGCGCGGAAACCGCCGTGCCGCCGCCCAGCAGCGGATCGTCGCCCAGTTCCGTCACCAGCCGCATCCGCGGCAGGAACCCGGCCCCCCGCGCCGCCAGGCATTCGCGCAGGCGCCGCCGCATCCTCTGGGTGTTCAGGAACAGGGTGACGCGGGCCATCGCCTCGGGCGGGCGGTCCGCCAGCCGCGCCACCAGACCCGCCGCCAGTGCGGCCGGAAAGTCCGCGCCCGGCGGCAGCGCAAAGACGCGCGGACCGGGGCCATCGAACATCATCCGCGCCCCTCAAGCATCGCTTCGGCCGCGGCCAGTCCCTCGGGGCTGCCCACGTCGCACCAGTCGCCGTCATAGATCAGGCCGAAGGCCCGGCCCCCGGCGATCATCCGGTCCCAGACAAGGTTCAGCGAGAAGGCGGTTTCCGCCACCTCGCCCAGCCCCCCGGTCCGAATGATCTGCGCCCCCAGATAGACGACGCCCCCCGCCCCGCGGTCGCGGCGGATGCGCCCGTCGGCATCCATCGCGAAATCGCCGCCGCCCACGCGGCCCCGCACGCGGGCCATGGGTTGCACCAGCAGCAGAGCATCCATCCGGTCATCGTCCCAGGCGGCGGCCAGCTGCAGCAACGGATTGGGCCCAAGCCAGACCGCATCGGGGTTCAGCGTCATCACCGGCCCCGCGCCCAGCAGGGGCAGCGCCTTGCGCAGGCCCCCGCCGGTTTCCAGTATCTCGCCCGGCTCATCACTGATGGCGACGCCGCTGCCGGCCAGATGTGCGGCGATCTGACCCCCCAGGTAATGCGTGTTCACCACCACCGGCTCCGCGCCGGCCTCGCGCGCCAGCGCCAGCGCCCGGTCGATCAGCGGCACGCCCGAAACCGGGATCAGCGGCTTCGGCCGCGTGGCGGTCAGCGCGCCCATCCGGGTGCCGAAGCCGGCTGCAAAGATCATCAGCGCGTGGCGTCGCGGCCGCATCTCGCCTCCAGGCTTCGGATCAGCGCCGGTTCCGGTGCGGGCAGCAGCCGGTCGCAGACCGACCGCAGCCCCGTCAGCGCCGGATGCGCAAGGTTCGCCTGCAACTGCCGCCAGACCCGCGGCAGATGCACCAGATAGAGGGGCTTGCCGTCGCGCAGGCAAAGCCGCGCGAAAACGCCCAGGATGCGCAGCGCCCGCAGCGCGCCCAGCGCCGCGATGGCCGGGCCGATCGCGGCAACCGGCAGGCCCTGCCCGCGTGCCAGCACCGCCAGCACCGCCGCTTCGGTATCGGGGCGCACGTCGCGGCGCGCGTCCTGCACCAGCGACACCATGTCATAGCCCGGCTGGCCCATCTGCGCCTGCTGGAAATCCAGCAATCCCACCCGCGCCAGCCCCCGGCGACCGGGCAGCCAGAGCAGGTTGCCGGCATGGAAATCGCGCAGGATCAGGACGCGCGGCCCGTCCGCATGGCCGGCCAGCGCTGCCTGCAACGCCGCGCGCAGCGCTTCCCCGTCGACAGCCACGCCCTGCGCTGCCCCGGCATACCACGCGGCCACCAGAAGCGCCGATGCCGCCCAATCCCCGGCCGCAAGGTCGGGCAGGCCGGGTGGCGGCGCTGCGGCCTGCAGGTGCAGCAGCACTTCGGCCGCCTCGGTGTAAAGCCGCGTCTCAAGCGCCGGATCGCGCGCCACCACGCTGGAATAAAGATCGTCGCCAAGGTCTTCCAGCAGGACGAAACCGGCCCCGGCATCCGCCGCGATGATCGCCGGAGCAGAAAGGCCAAGCCCCGCCAGATGCGCCGCGATCTTCAGGAAATCCGCGGTATCGTCGCCCGCACCCGGCGGCGCATCCATCAGCACGGCGGTGCGGTCCCCGATCCGCAGCCGCTGGTAGCTGCGGGCCGAGGCATCGCCTGCAAGATGCGCCCGCGCCGCCGCAGCCCAGCCCGCCCGGGCGAGCAGCGCCTCGCGCGCCGCGTCGCGCCCGCCCGTCATGCCGCCTCCGCCCGCAGGCAGGCAAGGAAGGCCGCAGCCGCGCCGGTCAGCCGCAGCCGCCGCCCGTCCCCCTCGATCGCGATGTCGACGGTCATCGCCCCGGCGGGGGCCTGCCCGGCCAGCCGGTCGGGCCATTCGACCAGGACGATATCGCGGCCCATCGCCTCATCCAGGCCCAGTTCATCCACCTCGGACGAGCTGGCCAGCCGGTAAAGATCGGCGTGCCAGATGTCGCAGTCGGGGCCTTCGTAGGTCTGGACCAGCGTGAAGCTGGGCGAGGGCACTTCGGTTTCCGCGCCGCACAATGCCCGGATCGCCGCGCGGGCCAGATGCGTCTTGCCCGCACCGACCGGGCCCTGCAGCAGCAGCACGTCGCCGGGACGCAGACAGCGGCCCAGCCTGCCGCCGAACCGGCCTGCGGCATCGGGGTCCGGCAGATGAAATTCCACGCTGGTCTTCGCCATGGCGCGAATCTAGCGACCCGCCGGCCAAGCGCAAGCCGGCCGACCCATGGCAAGCGGCGCGCGGCGTCAGGCGACCATCACCGCCTGCCCGTCGCCCGCCGCCAGCGGACCCGCCGGCCGGAAGGCAACCAGAGTCGATCCATGCGGCATGGGCGAGACGCGGCAGGTCATCAGCCGGCCGTCCTTCATCCGCAATTCGCCGTCCCAGGGATCGCGCGGGCCGAAGGCGCCGATATATTCCGCCAGATCGTTCCACAGAAGCGTCGGCGCCGTCATCTCGCGCCAGACGGCGATCAGCCCGGCCTCGCCGGCCCCGGGCTCGAAATCGCCCACCAGCGCGGCGGCCGCGCGGTTCGACATCGCAACCGTTCCGTCCTGTCCGAAGACGACGACGGCATCCTCCATCGCGTCGATCACCGCCTGGCCCAGTTCCAGATCGGCGCGGTAGCGGCGCGTCCGCAGCATCTCGGTCGAGATGTCCTCGAAGATGATCGCCAGCGCCCCGTTCGGATGCGGCCGCCCGGTCACCCGGTAGGTCTGGCCCGAGGGCAGCGTCCAGGTATCCTCGAACAGGCCCGATGTCGCCGCCTCTTCCAGTTCGACCAGCTGCTTGCGCCAGCTGCGATAATCCTTCGGTTCGGGAATCATCGCCTTCTCGCGCATCGCATCCAGCAGCCCGGCCAGCGTCGGCCGCGCGATCAGGAATTCCGCCGGCATCCCGGTAAGGTCGATCAGCGCCGGGTTGAACAGCTGCAGCACCCGCTTGGCGTCGAAGATGGCAAGCCCGATCGGCAGGTGCGCGAAGGTCTTGGCCAGCGTCTGCATGAAGTCGCGCAGCGACAGTTCCGCCTGCACCAGCTTGTTCACCGGAACCGCATAACGCAGGGTTTCGGCCGCAAGGGCGATTTCCGAGAGTTCGAACCACTGCAGGAAGCCGTCGATCCGCAGCACCCGCCGTTCCCCCGCCGCATCGGTCGAAACGACGCGCGGGAAAAGCCCCGGCAGCGGCCAGGTCAGTTCCTGCCCCGGTTCCAGCCCCGCCATCGCCGCGCGCAGATAGCCGGCGTTGGCCCACAGAACCTCACCCGCCGGATTCTCGCGCCAGATCAGCACCGGCGCGTGCAGCACGGCATCGCGCAATCCGGCGATCTCTTCCATCATCACCGTCTCGCCGGCGATGTCGCCGTGGAGCGCCGGCCCTTCCTCGGCCGCATCGACCAGCGTCAGCCGCGTCAGCCCGCCCAGATATTCGGCGCGCAGCGTCAGCGACGGCCGCACATCCTCACGCGAGGGAAGGGCGAAGCGGCCTTCGCGCGGCAAGCCGTCGATCCGCGTCGCAAGGCCCGGAAAGACCGGCTCCAGCCGGGCCAGAAGCCGCGTCCAGGCGGCGCCGGCCGCGCGGTCGGCACCATCGGCGATCATCGCCCGCCCGGCCGGCGTGGCGTCGACCAGCCGTTCCCCGTCAAAAAGCAGAACCGTCGCCTGCGCCTCGCCCGCGAAAAGCGATGCCGCCGCCGATGTGTCGCGGCGGGGCAGTGCGACGACGATCATCAGACTGGCCGCGGCCACGATCCCGGCCAGGGCGAACACCGTCAGCGCAAGCGACATATCCATCCGAATCCCCCGGAAAGCGCGCGGCAAACGGCCCGGCGCCCCGGACCCGTTCCCGCGGGCAACCCTAGGAAGGTCAGGGTTAACGGCTGGTTAACACCCGTGTGCCGCCAAGCCGGGGAACCCTTCACGCCTCGAACCGCCGGTTCGGCGCGCCGGTCATCGCCGCGGGCGGCCGCAGCGCCTCGGCCGGCCAGCGCGCCTCGACCACGGCGCCGCAGCGTTCGGGCCGCTCTTCCGGCGCCAGGAACGGGTCGGCGGCATTGGCGAACGTCACCTGTGCGCCCGACCGTTCCAGCAGAGTCTTGGCGATGAAAAGGCCAAGGCCCATGCCTTCGTATTCCGGCCGCATCGTCAGGTCCTGCTCGGACCGGCGTTCCCGCACGAAGGGTTCGCCGATCCGGCCGATCACGTTCGCGGGATAGCCCTCGCCGTCATCGACGATGCGCACCGCAATCATGGCGGGCGTCCATTCGCCGTCGATCCAGACCTTGCCCCGGGCGAAATCGACCGCGTTCTGCACCAGATTGCGCAGGCCGTGGATCACCTCGGGGCGGCGCAGCACCATCGGCTCGCGTCCGGCGCCGCCGGGACCGGGGCCAAGGGCGAAGACCACCTCCTTGCCGCGGCTCATATGCGGCTCGGCCGCCTCTTTCAGGACGGCGCCCAGCGGCGCCTGGCGCAGCTGCAGGTCGTCCTTCCCCGCCCGCCCCATGCCGCGCAGGATGTCGCGGCAGCGGTCGGCCTGTTCGCGGATCAGCCGCGCGTCCTCCATCAGCTCTGGCTGGCCCTGCAGTTCCGCCATCAGCTCGGAACTGACCAGCTTGATCGTCGCAAGGGGCGTGCCCAGTTCATGCGCGGCGGCGGCCACCACGCCGCCAAGGTCGGTCAGCTTCTGCTCGCGCGCCAGCGCCATCTGCGTCGCCAGAAGCGCATCGCCCATCTCGCGGATTTCCAGCGCCACCCGGCGCGAATAAAGCCCGAGGAAGGCGATCCCCACCACGATCGCCAGCCAGAAGCCGAAGCCGAAAAGCCGCGGCACCTGCAGCTCCGTCCCGTCGGCCAGCCGGATCGGCAGGCTGACGAAGCCGGCCAGCGTCACCAGCGCGATGGCCATGGCGCTGACGATCAGCGTCGACCGCAGCCCCAGCGCACTGGCCGAGATGGTGACCGGCGCCAGGATCAGCAGCGCGAAGGGATTGGTAAGCCCGCCGGTGACGAAGATCAGGAACGACAGCTGCGCCGTGTCGAACATCAGCGTCAAGAGCGCCTCGAACTCGGTCAGGCGCTTGTTTTCCGGGAATACGAAGATCGAGATCAGGTTGGCGATGATCGACACGCCGACCGCCAGATAGCAAAGCCCCACCGGCAGCATCAGGCCGAAGTAGCGCTCGCCCACCGTGATCGCCGCCAGCTGGCCGACGATCGCCATCCAGCGCAGGAAGATCAGCGTCCGGAGGCGCACCCAGTTGCCGCCCGCTTCGGCCGACCAGAAGACCTCGGGAACGTTCTGCTGCATCTCACGGCTTCGCGACGGGCGACATTCGCCATTGTTACGGGCGGGTTTCCGCGCGATCAATGCCCCCGGCTTGGCGCAGGGGAAAGGGGTGTTCCGATGGTCAGGATATATGCACTGGCGGCGGCACTGGTTACTGTCGGCTTTCTGGGCTGGACGGGGTGGATGGTTCTTGAACGGCAGGGCGCCGGCGATGACCGGTTCGCCGCCTGCCGCCAGGGACAGACCGGCGGCGCCGATATCGGCGGCCCCTTCAGCCTTCTCGACAAGGACGGAAACACCGTCACCGACCAGGATGTCCTGACCGGGCCGACGCTGGTCTATTTCGGCTATACCTTCTGCCCGGATGTCTGCCCGCTTGACATGTCGCGCAATGCCGAGGTGGCCGACATTCTGGAAGAACAGGGCATGGAATTGAATCTGCTGTTCATCACCGTCGACCCGGCCCGCGATACGCCACAGATCGCCGGCGAATTCGCCGACAATGTCCACCCCCGCGCGACCGGCCTTTCCGGCAGCCCCGAACAGATTGCTGCGGCCGCAAAAGCCTATCGCGTCTATTTCAAGAAGCAGGACGGTGGCGATCCCGAATACTATCTGGTCGATCATTCCGCCTTCAGCTACCTGATGCTGCCCGGCACCGGATTTGCCGATTTCTACAAGCACGGCGCCCCCGCGGACGAGGTGGCAAAGGGCGCCGCCTGCTTCCTGGACATCGCCGCCTCGGCAAATTGACCCGCCCCCGGATTGCGCCTAGGTTTTGCAGGCAGGACGAGGGGAGACGCGCATGACCGCTGACACAGGGGCCGATCTTGGCCCGGACCGGACGTTGCTTCTGGTCGACGACGACGAACCCTTCGTGAAACGCCTTGCCAGGGCGATGGAGAAGCGTGGCTTCCAGCCCGAGACCGCCGAAAGCGTGGCCGCCGGCAAGCTGATCGCGCAATCGCGCCCGCCGGCCTATGCCGTGGTCGACCTGCGTCTTGAAGACGGCAACGGCCTTGACGTGGTCGAGGCGCTGCGCGACAGGCGCCCCGATTGCCGCATCGTCGTGCTGACCGGATATGGCGCCATCGCCACCGCGGTTGCAGCGGTGAAGGTCGGCGCGATCGACTATCTGTCGAAGCCCGCCGATGCCGACGACGTGATGAACGCCCTTCTCTCGCGCGGCGACGCGCTGCCCGCCCCGCCCGAGAATCCGATGTCGGCCGATCGCGTGCGCTGGGAACATATCCAGCGCGTCTATGAAATGTGCGACCGGAACGTTTCGGAAACTGCGCGCAGGCTGAATATGCACCGGCGGACATTGCAGCGAATTCTGGCCAAAAGAAGCCCCAAATGACGCTTTTCGGATTGCGATAATTCCTCTGTGGCAATACCGATTGTCGCGCCAGGCACATCTGTTGCCCTGCAGGGGGAAAGGAAACCGCAATGCCGTTGAACCTCGACAGCCTCTCGCTGAAAGAACTGAAAGACCTTCAGGCCCAAGTTGCAAAGGCGATTTCCGGCTTTGTTGACCGCAAGAAGAAACAGGCGCTGACCGAACTGGAAGAAAAGGCGCGCGAACTGGGTTTCTCGCTGGCCGAACTGACCGGCGTCGCCCCGGTGCGCAAGCGGTCTTCGGCCGCGCCGAAATACCGCAATCCGGCCAACCCCTCGGAAACCTGGACCGGCCGCGGCCGCAAGCCCCGCTGGTATGAGGCGGCGATCAAGGCCGGCAAGTCACCCGGCGATATGGCGATCTGACCGGCCGCTCAGGCCGCCTCTGTCAGCCATTTGCGGAAGGCCCGCGCCGCCGCCCGCTGCGGGCCGGGGGATGTGACGACGAAATAGGCCGGCAGCCGTTCGCGGCTGTCGTGAAGCAGCACCAGCCGCCCGGCGGCGATGTCGGCCTCGATCAGCGCAAGGCTTTCGACCAGGATGCCAAGCCCCTGGCGGGCCGCCGCCAGCGAAAGCTCCTCGCCCGGGAACTCGGTCCGGCGCAGCGCCTCGGGGCGCAGGCCAAGCGACCGAAGGTAGTTTTCCTGCTCGGGCCAGTCGCGCGCCAGAATCCATTCCTCGCCCTGCATCTCTGCGGCGGTCAGGCGGCTGCGTCCGGCCATCAGGCCCGGCGCCGCGGCAACCGCCATCCGCGCCGGTGCAAGGAACCGGGCCTCGACGCCGGGCCATTCGCCGTTGCCATAGCGGATGCCGATATCCATCCCTTCGCGCCGCAGGTCCATCACCCGCGCGTCGGGATGCAGCGACAGTGCCACGTCGGGATGCCGGTCCCAGAAATCCTTCAGCCGCGGCATCAGCCATTCTGCCGCAAAACTGGGGGTCAGGGTGATCCGCACCGGGCGATTGGCGCCGCCCGCCTGCAGCGCGCGCACCCCGGCCTCGATCGCGCCGAATCCGTCGCCCAGCGCCCGCGCCAGGTCCGCCCCCTCGGCGGTCAGGGCCATCGCGCGCCCCGCACGATGCACCAGCGCCACGCCCAGATGCGCCTCAAGCCCGCGCACCTGCTGGGCCACCGCCGCATGCGTCACGTTCAGCGCGCGGGCGGCCGACGTCAGCCCATGGTGTTCGGCCACCGCGAGAAAGGCCCGCAGGGCAGACAGCGGCGGCAGATGGCTCCAGTCGATCATATGTAATCCAGTCTAACATATGCGAAGTATTGCTGCCTCGCCTGGAAAGGCAATTCCAGCTAGAAGAAAGCATGGCTCAAGCAGGAAAGGAAAGGCCATGTTACAGATTTTCGCCGAAGCCCTGATGATCGCGACGCGCATGGCGCCGCGCCACGACCGCAGCGAATTCCGCAATCCGGACGAAGCCATGGCGGAAAACGACCGCCGTCACCACCCGGTCCGCATCGCGAGGCTTGGCTAGATGCAGCCGGCCAGCAGTTCCGCGTGTCGTGAAACATAGTCCGCCCGCACCACCGCGGGCGGGCGCAGCCGTATGGCCAGGCCGCGGGCCAGCCCCGGTTCGGGCCGCCCGAAGAACCGGTCCGCCTCGCCTTGGGTGAAACCGGCGATCTGCACCGCCTCAAGCCAGGCCGAAATCCTGTCCGCCACCTTGATCTCTTTCTTGACCTGCACCGGCAGCACCGCCGGCAGGCCGAACCGCAGATGAACCGCCGCCGTCAGCCGGGTATCCAGTTCGCCATAGCCCGGCCCGACCGCCGCCTTCACCGGGCTGATCATGTCGCCGATCACGTATTCCGGCGCATCATGCAGCAGGGCCGCCAGCCGCCAACGGACGGCAACCCCCGGATTGGCACGGCTGAAAATCTCTTCCACCAGCAGCGAATGTTCGGCCACCGAATAGGGCCAGTCGCCCCGCGTCTGCCCGTTCCAGCGTGCGACGAAGGCAAGGCCGTGGGCAATGTCCTCGATCTCGATATCGACCGGCGTCGGGTCCAGAAGATCAAGCCGCCGGCCCGAAAGCATCCGCTGCCATGCCCGCGCCTGCCGTGCCATCGCCGCCCCCCGAAACCACCCCGGACACCCGTTGCACGGCGATAGATCACCCGGCCGTCACCTGTAAAGCGCGGCGCGCGGCGGAACCCCGTGCCGGTCGGGGCGTTGGCTTCCCAGGACGAACCAGACCGGAGGATCAGCAATGAACCCGATCCCGTTCCTTGGCCTTGCCATGGTCGCCGGCGGCTATTTCGCCGCGACGGGGCAGCTTGACGAACATTTCCGCACCCTGCCCGGAACCCCGCCCCCGCAGGAGATTTCCGCCTGGCCGGCAGCGCAGCGGCCCGCCACCGGCGGGACGCCGTCGATCTACGACATGCCCGGCCATGTGCCCGCCTATGCCGAGCCGCATTGCGAGGCCACCGCCACCCTTGCCGCGACGCTTGACCACGATTTCGCCGAAACCCCGGTGGAAACCCGCATCGCCGCCGACGGTCTGTTCTTCGACCTCTATGCCTCGCCGCTCATGGGCACCTGGACGCTGGTCCACCGCGGCGCCGACGGCATCGCCTGCATCGTGTCGTCCGGCACCGGCTGGGCCGATGGCACCGATCCCGACCACGTGTTCAGCGCCGCCGACCTTTCCAGTTGACCGTGCCGGCGTTGCCCCGGGCGCCGCTTGATGCTAATCCCCGGCCCGCATCCAAAAGCGGAGATCCGGCGCCATGGCCGATTACATCGTCAAAGACATCGGCCTTGCGGAGTTCGGCCGCAAGGAGCTGACCATAGCCGAAACCGAAATGCCGGGCCTGATGGCCTGCCGCGAGGAGTTCGGCCCCGGTCAGCCGCTGAAGGGCGCGAAGATCGCCGGCAGCCTGCACATGACGATCCAGACCGGCGTCCTGATCGAGACGCTGAAAGCGCTGGGCGCCGATGTCCGCTGGGCGTCCTGCAACATCTTCTCGACCCAGGACCATGCGGCTGCCGCCATCGCGGCCTCGGGCACGCCGGTCTTCGCCATCAAGGGCGAGTCGCTGGAGGAATACTGGGACTATACCGATCGCATCTTCCAGTTCGGCGGCGAAGGTGGCACCTGCAACATGATCCTCGACGATGGCGGGGATGCGACGCTGTACATCCTTCTCGGCGCGCGGGTCGAAGCCGGTGAGACGGACCTGATTGCCGTGCCCACCAGCGATGAAGAGGTGTGCCTCTTCAACCAGATCAGGAAGCGGCTCAAGGCCTCGCCCGGTTGGTTCACCCAGCAGCGCGCCGCGATCAAGGGTGTCTCCGAGGAAACCACGACCGGCGTCCACCGGCTCTATGAGCTGCACAAGAAGGGCGAATTGCCCTTCCCGGCGATCAACGTCAACGACTCTGTCACCAAGTCGAAATTCGACAACAAGTACGGCTGCAAGGAATCGCTGGTGGACGGCATCCGCCGCGCGACCGACACGATGATGGCCGGCAAGGTCGCCGTGGTCTGCGGCTATGGCGACGTGGGCAAGGGCTCCGCCGCCAGCCTCCGCGGCGCGGGCGCCCGGGTGAAGGTCACCGAAGTCGACCCGATCTGCGCGCTGCAGGCGGCGATGGACGGCTACGAGGTGACGCTGCTGGAAGACGAGGTCGCTTCGGCCGACATCTTCATCACCACCACCGGCAACAAAGACGTGATCCGCATCGACCACATGCGCGCGATGAAGGACATGGCCATCGTCGGCAACATCGGCCATTTCGACAACGAAATCCAGGTCGCGGCGCTGCGCAACCACAAATGGACCAACATCAAGGACCAGGTGGACATGATCGAGATGCCCTCGGGCAATCGCATCATCCTTCTGTCCGAAGGCCGCCTCCTGAACCTCGGCAACGCCACCGGCCACCCCAGCTTCGTCATGTCGGCCAGCTTCACCAACCAGGTCCTCGCCCAGATCGAGCTGTGGACGAAGGGCAAGGACTATGCCCCCGGCGTCTACATCCTGCCCAAGGCGCTGGACGAAAAGGTCGCCCGCCTGCACCTGAAGAAGATCGGCGTGAAGCTGACCGAGCTGAAGCCGGATCAGGCCGCCTATATCGGGGTGAAGGTCGAAGGCCCGTTCAAGTCGGACCATTACCGCTATTGACCCGTAGGGGCGGCCGCACAGCGCCCTGCCGGGGCCGGTGCGGCGCCCCGTCGCGCCGGTCTGCGTCGGCGGCCGGAATTTTCCCCATTGCCTGACGGTCCGCACCGCCTAAACTCCCCCGGTCCCTCCGGCCGGAGGGGAACGGGTAACCAATGGAACGAGGACACGATGGGCAAGAGGGATGAACTGATCGCGCAATATGCCGACGATCTGAAGAACAAGTGCAAGGTCAACCCCGACATGGCGCTGCTGACCAAGGTCACCATCGGCTGCGGCCCCGCCATCTATGACACCGATGCCCAGACCGTCGCCGCCTCGGACAAGGCCGAGCTTGAGCGCATCAAGGCGAACTTCCTGATCAAGAAGCTGGGCCTGAAGGACAGCCCCGCCCTGATGGAAGGCATCAATGCCGCCGTCGAGACCTACGGCAAGTCCGAGCGCAACAAGTATCGCGCGCCGTTCTACTACCTGCTGGTCAAGCATTTCGGCAAGGAATCCGTCTACCGCTGACGGATGCCCTGCAGGCGCGGAAAATCCTGCGCCGCACATTGCCATTTCCCGGACGGGCGGCCATTGTGCCGCCCGTCCGCAGTTTTGGTCCGCCCATGTCCAGCCAGCCCCAGCCCGCCGCCTCGCCCCCCGGCAGCGGCCGCATGACGGAAGCGACCGTCGTTCCGGTCATCCTCGCCGTCTCGCTCGGGCATTTCCTGAACGACCTGATGCAATCGCTGATCCAGGCGTCCTATCCGCTGTTGAAGGCGAACCTTGCGCTGAGCTTCACCCAGATCGGCCTGATCACCTTCGTCTTCCAGGGCACCGCCTCGATCCTGCAGCCGCTGGTCGGGCTATACACCGACCGCCGGCCCCTGCCCTATGCGCTGGCCGCCGGCATGGCCGCCACCGCGGCCGGCCTTGTGCTGCTGGCCCATGCCGACAGGGTGGGCCTGGTGCTTCTCTCGGTCGCGCTGATCGGCCTTGGTTCCTCGATCTTCCATCCTGAAGCTTCGCGCATCGCCCGGCTTGCCGCCGGCGCCCGGCCCGGCTTCGCACAGTCGATGTTCCAGGTCGGCGGCAATGCCGGTTCGGCGGTCGGCCCGCTTGCCGCGGCATGGATCGTGCTGGAGCGCGGCCAGGTCTCGATCGAATGGTTCGCCGGCGTCGCGATCCTTGGCATGGCGGTTCTGGCGATCGTCGGCCGCTGGTATGTGACCGAAGGCACGCACCGGGCGCGGGCGCGGAAGGTCCGCTCGCACGCGGGCGCGGCCTATCCGGCCCGCGTCGTGCGCGTTGCCATGGCGATGCTGATCCTGCTGATGCTGTCCAAGTTCCTGTATGCCATCAGCTTTTCCAGCTACTTCGCCTTCTACCTGGTGGAACGCTTCGGCCTTTCCGACCAGCAGGCGCTGAACTACCTGTTCGTGTTCCTTGCCGCCGTCGCCGCCGGCACCATCATCGGCGGCCCGATCGGCGACCGCACCAGCCGCCGCAAGGTCATCCTCTGGTCGGTCCTTGGCATCCTGCCGCTGACGCTGGCGCTGCCCTGGCTGCCGCTGGTCCCCACCGTCATCTGCGCCGCGCTGGCCGGGATGATCCTTGCCTCGGCCTTCCCGGTGATGGTGGTCTATGCTCAGGATCTCATGCCGCAAAGCACCGGCATGGTGGCGGGTCTCCTCTTCGGCCTTGCCTTCGGCATCGCGGCGATCGGGGCCGCCGTGCTTGGCATCATGGCCGACCGGATCGGCATCGTCGCGGTCTACCAGATCTGCGCCTTCCTGCCCGTCCTTGGCCTTGCCGGGTTCTTCCTGCCCGAACCCCGGCACTGACCCCCGCCGCCGGCCGCGGGCGGCCCATGCCGCGCATTCGCCTCAAATCCGCGGCGCTTCGGATTTGCACCGGAAGCCCGAGTCGGGCCATGATCAGCGGGCAGGGCAGAACCGCCCGGAACCTTTTCAGATCACGCGGTGCAGGGTGCGCGTGGGGTGGATGGAGGGTTCCGTAGGGGTGCGGGGCCCTCCATTTGTTTTTGACTTGCAGCGGCCCGGTCCAGAGCCACTAAGTTCCGTATGGTGCTTTCAAGCTTGAATGGGGCTCGCTGAGAAGATGCGAAAGATTCTATCCGTCCTGCTGCTTTATGTGGCCTCATCGGCAATCAGCTTCGCCGAGGTCAAGACCGTCATCACCGACGGCGAGCGTCCGTTCGCCGAGGGGAGCTTGGAAGGCTACTTTGTCCAAGCTGATGGTAGGACCGTTTGCTCGAATCCTTATGTGATCGGCAAATACATTTCATGTTCGAAGAGCATTTCAGTGGCCGGACAAGTCTGGACAGCCCCACCCGGCATCGTATGGGCCGAAACAAATGGCATTCTCGGCGCCATGGTGGTTGTCGATGCGTCGGGCAGGGTTCTTTGTGACAGCCCCATGGTCAGCGTTCAGTTTCGCGGGCCCGAAAGCTACATCATATGCGGCAACTGAACACGTAGACAGCACGCTCAGAACAGCGTCAGCACCAGCCCCATCAGCGCGCAGCCGATCACCGCATAGGCCCCGTCGATCACCGTCAGCATGAAGGGCCGACCGGGATAGGCGTTGTTGATCATCGTCCAGGGCGCGATGAAGAAGAGCCCGATCCCCGCGCCGGAGAGGAGCCCCTTGCCCGCCGTCTCGATCCCCGACATGGCGAATATGTGCCGCATGAACCCAGCGACCAGCAGCATCGCGATGGCCGACAGGATGAAGGGCGTGGCCGAGCCGCCGCCCTCGGGCCTGCCGTCCGGCCCCAGCCTTATCCCGGCCGCCCGTATCCAGTGCTGCGAGAGTGTCATGTAATGCGCCGCGCCATAGGCAAAGCCCACGGCGGCCGCGACCAGAACGCTTACCACTTCCATCTGCCCCTCCCGGCTGATTGCCCCTTGACGATGCCCCAATTCCGCATTTCCGGGAATAGCCGGCGGCAGCGTTCCGCGCGCAGGCCCGGCGCCCATGACGCCTCCCTCCCCCCTTGTGGGGGAGGGCAGGGGTGGGGGACGTCCGCCAGGGATGCCCGCGACCGATCTCTTGGTCTACCGCGCCCGAGGCCCGTCCCGCCCGGAGGTGGTCACGGTTCCACCCCGCCCAGCCGGCACAGGATCGCCCATTCCGCCGCGCTGACCGGCTGCACCGACAGGCGGGAGTTGTTGACCAGCACCATCCCCTCCAGCCCCGGGGTGACCTTGCATTCCTCAAGGCTGATGCCGCGCTTCAGGGGTTCGACCGCCCTGATCCAGACGCAGTCCCAGCGCGAGTCGTCCGTGGTGCTGTCGGGCGCGCTCTCGCGGCAGACCTCGACGATGCCGACGATCTCCTTGCCGACGTTGGAATGGTAGAAGAACCCCCGGTCGCCGATCTTCATCGCCCGCATGTTGTTGCGGGCCTGGTAGTTCCGCACGCCATGCCATTCCTCGCCGACATCCCCCTTGGCGACCTGATGGTCCCAACCCCAGACATCCGGCTCAGACTTGAACAGCCAGTGGTTCATCCGGTCACCTCCTCGTTGCGCGCGGGCCGCAGCCGCCGCGCGGGTCACTCTTCCTTCAGGGGCCGGGTCATCAGTTCCCGCACCGCATCGCCAACCCCGATCCCGCCTTCCACCAGCCGCGCCACCATGGCGGCGACCGGCATCTCGATCCCGAGGTTTCCGGCCAGCCGCACCGTGGCCCGCGCCGTGGCAACGCCCTCGACCGTCGCCACCGGCGGCTCGACGCCGGCGCCCAGTGCCATGCCATGCGCAAAGTTCCGCGACTGGGTTGAGGTGCAGGTCAGGATCAGGTCGCCCAGCCCGGAAAGGCCCGCCAGCGTTTCCGCCCGCGCGCCCATCGCCGTGGCCAGCCGCACCATCTCGGCATAGCCGCGCGTCACCAGCGCGGCCCGCGCCGAATCCCCCAGACCGGCGCCGGCCACCACACCTGCGGCGATGGCGATCACGTTCTTCAGCGCCCCGCCCAGTTCCGCCCCGATCACGTCGGTCGTCCGGTAAAGCCGCAGCGACGGCACCGACAGCGCCCGTTGCAGCGCCTCCCCCTCAGGCCCGTCGCAGGCGAGCGTCAGCGCGGTCGGCAGGCCCCGCGCGATGTCGGCGGCAAAGCTTGGCCCGGTCAGGACGGCGACGGCACCTGTGGCACCGGCCTCGGCCATCACCTCGGCCGGGCCTTTCAGCACCTGCAGGTCGATCCCCTTGGCGCAGGCCACAAGGTCCGCGCCCAGAAGGACGCGCCCCTCGCCTTCCAGAAATCCGCGCAACGCCTGCATCGGCATCGCCAGCAGCACCGGGCCATTCCCCGCCAGGGCGGCCAGATCGGCGGCCACCTCCACCCCGCCGGGCAGCACCACGCCCGGCAGCCGCGCGCTTTGCCGCCGCGACGCCAGCCCCGGGTCGCGCGCCCAGAGCCGCACCTCGCGGCCGCCGCGCGCCAGCGCCACCGCAAGCGCGGTTCCGAAAGCCCCCGCCCCGGCGATGCCGATCATGCCTTGGCCCCCCGCTTGCCACCGCCGATCATCGGCGCCGCTTCCCCGTCCAGCGGCCAGCGCGACCGCGCCGGAAGGTCCATCCCGTCGCGCCCGCCCAGCCGGAACCGTTCGATCCCCGCCCAGGCGATCATCGCCGCATTGTCGGTGCAAAGCTGCAGCGGCGGGGCCAGGAACCGCGCCCCGGCCGCTGCCGCCACGCCCTCAAGCCGCGCCCGGATCGCCGCGTTGGCGGCGACACCGCCCGCCACCGCCAGCACCGGCGCTGGAAAAGCCGCCAGCGCCCGGCCGGTCTTCACCGCCAGCACCTCGGCAGCCGCCGCCTGGAATCCGGCGCAAAGGTCGGCACGGTCCTGCACCGTCAGCCCGCCCTTCGCCGCGATGACCTCATCCCGCGCGCGCAGGACGGCGGTCTTCAGCCCGCTGAAGGAAAGATCGCAGCCCTCACGGTCCAGAAGCGGCCGGGGAAAGCGGAAGCGCGCCGGATCACCCGCCGCCGCCTCACGCTCGACATGCGGGCCGCCGGGCTGCGGCAGGCCCAACAGCTTTGCCACCTTGTCGAAGGCCTCACCCGGGGCGTCGTCGATGGTGCCGCCAAGCCGCTGGAACGTATCGGGCCCGGTAACCGCGACGAACTGGCAATGCCCGCCCGAGACCAGCAGCATCAGGTAGGGAAAGCCGATCCCGTCGGTCAGCCGCGGGGTCAGCGCATGACCGGCCAGGTGGTTCACCCCCACCAGCGGCAGCCCGGTCGCCGCCGACAGGCCCTTGGCAGTCATCAGCCCGGCCAGGACGCCGCCGATCAGGCCCGGCCCCGCGGTGACGGCGATCCCGTCCAGCGCGGCCAGCGGCAGGCCCGCATCGGCCAGCGCCGCCTCGACCACATGGTCCATCTTTTCCGCATGGGCCCGCGCGGCGATTTCAGGCACGACGCCGCCAAAGGCCGCGTGCAGCGCCGCCTGCCCCTCGACCACCGACGACAGGATCGTGGCCCCGCCGCCGGAATCCAGCCGGACGACGGCGGCGGCGGTATCGTCGCAGCTGGCCTCGATCCCGAGGAAGGTGAGTGTCTTGCCCATGGTCGCGCTTGTGGCCCCGTTCCAACCGCAGGTAGCATCGGCCCCATGTCAGGACAATCCGCGAATCCGGCGACGCTGCCCGTGCTGATCACCCGGCCCGAGCCGCAGGCCAGCCGCTTTGCCGCCGATCTGGCCCTGGCAGAGCCGCGGGCGCGGCCGGTGATCGCACCGCTGATGCGCACCGAATTCCTTGCCCCGGACCTGCCGCAGGGGCCGTTCGCGGCCCTGATCCTGACATCCGAAGCCGGGGCCGAAGCGGCCGCCCGGCTTGGCGGCCTGTCCCGGGCCTGGCCGGAAACCGCCTTCTGCGTCGGCGACCGGACGGCCCGGGTGGCGCAAGAGGCGGGTTTCCACGCGCTTTCCGCCGGTGGCACGGCCAGCGACCTGACCGAACTGGTTCGCCGGCAGGCCGGCCCCGGCCCGCTTCTGTGGCTGCGTGGCCGCGAGATTGCCCGCGACATCGCGCAGGACCTGCGACAACAGGGACGAGAGGTCGTGTCGCTGGTCGTCTACGCGCAGGATGCCGCCCCGCCGACGGACGAGATGTCCCGCCTCCTTCTCGCCCCCGGGCCGCTGGTGGTTCCGGTCTTCTCGCCCCGCTCGGCCCGGCTTCTGGCGGCGGCGCTGCCCGGCCACGTTCAGGCCGAACTTTGCCCCGTCGCGATCAGCCGCGCCGCGCTTTCCGCCCTGCCGCCCGCGCTGCAGGCCGGTGCGATCGTGGCGGAAACCCCGGACGGCCCTGGCATGATCGGCGGCATCCGGCGCGTCATTGCGTCCCGCCTGCCTTGAAGCTGCGGCCGATCAGCGATTAGTTTGGACCCGGGCCTTCAGGAAAAGCGGACGCATGACCAGCCACGACCAGACCCAGCCCGCAGAAGCCGGCCCGTCGCCGGACGAAGGGGCGGCCACCGGCGAAGCAACGGCCGCTGACGTGCCGGAGGCGACCGCAGTGGATGCCCCCGCCGATCCGCCCGAACCGCCGGCATTCGCCCCCCGCGCCGACCCGCCGCGCGCCCCGGCGCCCCGCCGGTCGGGCGCGTTCCTGGGGGCGGTGGCAGGGGGCGCCGTCGCCCTGGCCGCCGGCTTCGGCGCCTCGCATCTCGACCTGTTCGGCCTGCGTCCGCTGCCGGACGATTCGGCGCTGCAGGCGCTGGCGGCGCGGACCGATGCGCTGGCGGCCGATCTTGCCGCGGCCACTGCCGAGACGGCGAGAATGCAGGACGACCTTGCCGGCAGGATCGCCGCAGCAGCAGCCGAAGCCGCGGCGCTGCCCGCGCTGCAGGACGAGGCCGCCGCCCTGACCGAACGCCTTGGCCAGCTGGAAACCCGGCTTGCCGCGCTGGCCGACCTGCCGGCCGACGGCTCCGTCTCACCCGCGCAGATCGCCGCCCTCTCCGCCGCGGTTGAGGCGCTGCGGGCCGAGGTGGCGCAAAAGTCCAACCCCGACACCGAAGCAATCCGCGCCATCGTGCGCGAGGAATTGCAGGCCTGGGAGGCCGAAGCCGCCGAACGCCTGCAGGCCGAGGCGGAAACCACGCGGGCGACGGCCGCCCGCGCGGCGGCGCTGGAAAGGCTGGCGCAGGCCCGCGTTTCGGGCGCGCCCTATGCCGATGCGCTGTCGGCCTTGCAAGGCGAAGACCTGCCCGAAATCCTGGCCCGCCACGCCGATGCCGGCCTTCCGCCCCTGTCCACCGGATTCGCCGATGCCGCCCGCCGCGCGCTGGATGCCGCCCGCCGCACCGATCCGGGCGCGGGGCTTGGCGACCGGCTGCTGTCGTTCCTGCTGATGCAGTCGGGCGCCCGGTCGCTGACCCCGCAAGAGGGGCCGGGGGCGGATGCCGTCCTGTCGCGGGCCGAGGCCGCGGTTGCCGCCGGAAACGCGCAGGCGGCGCTGGATGAGGTCGCCACCCTTCCGCCCGGGGCGCTGGCCGAAATGGCCGAATGGTCCCGCTTGGCCGAGGATCACCTTGCCTTCGACGCGGCCGTCAAGGCCCTGTCCGACACCGCCACGCCGTAGGAGGACAGGGTGCTCTGGTCGCTTGCCAAGGTTGTCATCTTCATCGCCGCTATCGCGGCCCTTGCCGTTCTGGCGGGCTTCGTCTCGGACACCGGCGGCACGCTGCGGGTCTGGATCGGCGGGATGGAATTCTCGTTCGGCCCGCTGCAGGCGCTGGTCCTGTTCCTGATCTTCGTCCTGGCCGTCTGGCTGTCGATCCGCCTTCTGGGCCTTGCCGGCGCGCTGTTCCGGTTCCTGAACGGCGATGAAACCGCGATCAGCCGCTATTTCGACCGCAACCGCGAACGCCGCGGCTATGCCGCCCTGACCGAGGGGATGATCGCGCTGGCCTCGGGCGAATCCACCGTGGCGCTGGCCCGCGCCCGCACCGCCGAGCGTCTGCTGGGCCGCCCCGACCTGACCACGCTTCTGACCGCGCAGGCGGCCGAGGCGGCGGGCGACGGCAAGACGGCGCTTGCCGCCTACAAGTCGCTTCTGGAAAGCGACGCCACCCGCTTCGTCGCCATGCGCGGCCTTCTGCGCCAGAAGCTTGCCGAAGGCGACACGGACACCGCGCTGAAGCTGGCCGAGCGGGCCTTCGCGCTGAAGCCCCGCCATGCCGAGACGCAGGACATCCTTCTGAAACTGCAGGCCGGCGCGCATGACTGGAAAGGTGCGCGCTCTACCCTGTCGGAAAAGCTGCGGTCGGGCAGCCTGCCGCGCAGCGTCTATCGCCGGCGCGACGCGCTTCTGGCCCTGCAGGAGGCGAAGGACGTGCTGGCCGAGGAGGCGAGCATCGAGACGCGCGAGGCCGCGATCGAGGCGAACCGCCTGTCGCCCGACCTGATCCCCGCCGCCGTCATCGCCGCCCATGCCCTGACCGCGAAGGGTGACGGCAAGGGCGCCGCGCGTGTGCTGCGCAAGGCGTGGGAGGCCCAGCCCCACCCCGAGCTTGCCGCCGCCTTCGCCGCGATCGAACCGGACGAGACGGCCACCGCCCGGGTGAAGCGGTTCAAGACTCTTCTGGCGATCCGGCCCGAGGATGAGGAAACCCGCCTGACCCGCGCCGAACTGCTGATCGCCGCCGATGACTACGACGCGGCCCGCGGCGCATTGGGCGATCTGGCCGATAGCCATCCGACCCAGCGGTCGCTGACCATCCTCGCCGCGATCGAGCGCGGCACCGGCGCCGACGACGAAACCGTCCGCGGCATCCTGGCCCGGACGCTGAACGCCTCGCGCGGGCCGCAATGGTGCTGCGAGAAATGCCAGTCGGTGCTGGCGGAATGGCAGCCGATCTGCCCGGTCTGCGAAGGCTTCGACACCTTGGCCTGGCGCGAACCGCCCGGGGCACGGCAGGAACGGAACGCAACGCCTGCCGACATCGTCCCGCGGCTCTTCACCCCGGCCGAACCGCCGCCCGCCGCCACACCGGCCCCCGCACCCGCCCGCGGCGGCAGCGCACCGCCCCCGGCCGACTTCGCCGAGGAAACCCCCGCCGAAGACCCCGACGCCCCCGCCCCGGACGAGATCCTGCGGCGTTCAAATTAGGGCTACACACTCTGCGTCACGGGTGCTAAGAGCCTGCCCGGACCGGCAACCCAGGCGCGTTGCCCGGTCCGCATGGCCCCGTCGGCCATGCCGGGAAGCGTGCCGGTGTAGCTCAGCTGGTAGAGCACGTCATTCGTAAGTAGCGGGTCCGCTGCGGAATGATGTGTAAAGCCAAAGGGTTACAGAGGCGGTTGTAAAACGAGTAGGGCCATAGTAGGGCCTGCAATGGAAGCGTGCCGGTGTAGCTCAGCTGGTAGAGCACGTCATTCGTAATGATGGGGTCGGGGGTTCGAGTCCCTTCACCGGCACCACGCTTCCAGACTAGTCCCGGATTTCCAGCAGCTTGCAAGCATCGGCGCCCGGCAAGCGGCCGGTCCAGCCGCGCCGGTAGTCGTAGGGCGACCTGCCGAACCGGGCGCGGAACTTGCGCGCCAGCTGACAGGTGCTGGCAAAGCCGGCGGCGGCGGCGATCTCGCTCACCGATTGGTTGGTCTCGTTCAGCAGCGCGTAGACGCGCGAGACCCGCAGCTCATTCAGCATCTGCAGGGGCGTGCAGCCGACATGGCGCCGGAACAGCCGCTCAAGGTGCCGTGTCGAGACATTGGCGCGGTCGGCGATGTCGATCATGCGAAGCTCGTCGTCGAGATTGTCCTGCATGTAGCTGAGCGCGGCCAGGAGTGACTTGCTGCGGCTGCCGAAGGCGGCGGCAGCGGCCGTCCTCTGTGGCGCGTCCGGCGTGCTGGCAAGCGGATGCAGGCACATGTCGCCGACGTAAAGCGCGAGTTCCCTGCCGTGGTCGCGCTCGATGATTTCCAGCATCATGTCGGTCGCGGCATAGCCGCCGCCGCAGGTCAGGAGGCCGCCGGCGGTCTCGTAACGGCGCGGGCTCGGCTCAAGGTCGGGGTAGATTTCGCGGAAGGTCGGCTGGTTTTCCCAGTGCATGGTGAAGGTCCGGCCGCTCAGCAGCCCCGCCTCGGCCAGCGCGAAGACACCGGCGCCAAGACTGCCGACCCTGCCGCCGTGCGCGACGTGCCGGCGCAGCCAGTTGACCGTCGGCCGGCCGACCGGATCCTGCCCCCGCACGCCCGAACAGACGAAGGCAAGGGCCGAGGTCGGCACGTCGGCCAATGCGCGGTCGGGGCGGATTTCGATCCCGTTCGAGCAGCGAACCGGCGCGCCCGACTCGGTGGCGGTGAACCAGCGGTAGAGTTCCCGTCCGGCGACCTGGTTGGCAACCCGCAACGGCTCGATCGCGGCGGCGATCGCCAGCATCGTGGTGTTGGGCAGCAGCAGGAAATAATAGTCGCTGGCCGCGCCGGTCCCGGCCACGCGAAGCCGGTGGGTGGCCGGCGGCACGAAGGGGGAATGCGCCTCGGCCTGTCCGCCGTCCTTGCTGTGATTGCTGCGCCCCGGGGTCCGCCCGGCGGAAGGCGGCTTGCTGCCGGCGGGGATGGCGAGCGTCGAGGCGATGCGCTTCATCGCGAGAACCCCTTGGTCCCGATCTTGCTTTCGATCCGGCCGCGGCATCCGGGCAGCGCGCGTGTTGGTTCGGCCAAGGCTGGTTCCTCAATCTGTATCTCGGGCCGGTCGCGCCTCGGCGCGTGGAACGCCCTGCCGGAGACGTTGCGAGGCTGAATACCGGCCACGGGCGATTCCAGATAATGCAAGCGTATGCGACCGTATTATGTGTGAATGGAGTCCTGTCGTGCAATCTTTTCCCGCTTCCGGGCATAAAATGTCGCAGGCGAGCCGCTTGACCGCTGGATTGACCCCGCATAGCGTTGCAAACGCATGCACGCCGTCCGTGAAGCATACGGGGGACGGGCCTGCGCAAAGAGGCCGGACGCGCGACACGGTCTGCGGATCAGAAATGGAGGAGTTCAGACCATGCGGACTTGGAAGACAGCGGCGCTGACAACGGCCCTATCCGTCCTCGGCGCGACCACGGCGATGGCGGGCTGCGGAATCGAGGCCGGGCGCGTCAGCATCGTCGGGAACGAGTTCCCGGCCATCCATACGGTCGCCGAAGGCGCCGAGGCCTGCGCCGGCGACGGCGTCGAGGTGAAGGCGAACCTGACGGCCGACCATCAGAAGATCAACGTTGCCGGAATGCAGGGCAACCCGGCGGAATATACCAGCGCGATCATCGCCACGTCGTCGATCATGGCGCTGATGAACGAAGACCTGATCCGCCCGCTTGACGACCTGGTCGCCGCGCATGGCCAGGACGTTCCCAAGCGGCAGCTCATCGTGATCGACGGCAAGGTGATGGCGGTGGCCTTCATGGCCAACGCCCAGACCCTGGTCTACCGCCAGGACGTGCTGGACCAGATCGGCGTCGCGCCGCCGAAGACCTATGAGGAGCTTCTGGCGGCCGCCGAGAAGATCCGCGCCGCCGGCATCATGGAACATCCGGTGGGCGGCGCCTATGCCGCCGGTCCAAGCATCGCGCTTGAATTCGTGGACATGTACATCGGCCATGGCGGCGAGTTCTTCAAGCCGGGCACGGCCGAAGTGGCGATCAACAACGAACAGGGCGTCGCCACGCTGAACATGATGAAGGCGCTGTCGGCCTACATGAACCCCGATTTCCTGACCCATGACAACAACGCCACCGCCGCCGAATGGGAGGCGGGCAATGTGGCGCTGATGAACTTCTGGGGCTCGCGCGCGGTCGCGCTGGTGGATTCGGAAGGCTCGGCGCCGCAGGTCCATGAGAATACCAGGGTCGGCCCGCCGATGACGGTGGGTGGCGGGTCGATCCCGGCCTCGGCCCTGTGGTGGGACGGCTGGACCGTGGCCAAGAACACCACGGATCAGGACGCGCTGGCCACATTCGTCGCGCTGGCGCACGGCACCAGCCCCGAAATCCTGAACGACAAGACGATGGGCCAGGCGGTCTGGATGATCGACGGCTACCAGCCGGCCCCGGTCAATGGCGGTGTCGTCGCGGCGATGGAAATGGGCACCAAACCCTATCCGATGCTGCCCTACATGAGCCTTCTGAACACGGCGGTGGGCGAAAACCTTTCGGATTTCATGCAGGGCAAGGAAAGCGCCGAACAGGCGCTGGCTGACATCGAGGCCGCCTATACTTCGGCCGCGAAGGAGAAGGGCTTCCTCAACTAGCCCCGGGCGCTGCCCGGAGGGGGCCCGCTCCCGGCCCCCTCCGGCGCAGCCCGGCGCCGGAGACCGCCATGAAGCACAAGACCTTCCTCTGGTTCGTCCTGCCGTCGTCGCTGGCGATGATCCTGTTCATCGTCTTCCCGCTGGTCTCGATCGTCGTCCAGTCGCTGCATGTGGCGCATGACCAGGTGGTCACCACGGTCGAGAACTGCGGCCCGTTCGGCTGCACGACATCGACGATCATCGACCAGTCGGCCACCGAGGCGCTGCGGCGCGAACAGCCGCTCGGCCGCTACGCGGGGCTGACCACCTACCTCGACCGGCGCCATCTGGCGGTGGCCGAGGTCGGCGACGCATGGCGCTCGGCCCAGGGCTGGCGCGACCTTGGGGCGCGGATGCTCAACCTGCCGTTCTACAAGGCCGTCGCCTTCACGCTGGCCTATACTTTCGTGGTCACGCCGCTCACCATCATCCTCGGCTTCATCGTCGCGGTCGCGGTGAACGGCGTCACACGGTCGGTCCGCGGGCCACTGATCTTCTTCTCGCTCCTGCCGATGATCATCACGCCGCTGGTGGGTTCGCTCATCCTCTTCTGGATGATCGACGCGCGCGGCATCGTCGGGGCGGCGTTGCAGGCGGTTGCCGGAGACCCGGGCCTGTCGGTCAAGGCGTCGACTCCGCTGATGTGGGCGATGCTGATGGTCTACGGCGTCTGGCACGCCGCCCCCTTCGCCTTCATCATCTACTATGCCGGGCTTCAGACCGTGAACGCAGACACGCTGGAATCGGCGATGATCGACGGCGCGACCCGCTGGCAGCGCATCCGCTTCGTCGTCCTGCCGCATCTCCTGCCGCTGACGACATTCATCGCGCTCATCCAGATCATGGACAATTTCCGGGTCTTCGAACCGATCGTCAGCTTCGCCTCGTCGGCCCATGCGACATCGCTTTCATGGACGATCTACAACGACCTTGGCGGCGAGACGCGGCAGCTGTCGGCGGCGGCGGCCACTTCGGTCCTTACGGTAATCGGCGTGGCGATCCTGCTGTCGCCGGTGCTGGTGCGCACCTGGCGCGAATTCGGGAGGCGGTAGCGATGGCCGGCAAGGCACAGAGAAGGCCATTGTCGCTAAGGCTCCTGACGGTCGGGTTCCTGGCCTTCTGGCTGGTCCTTGCGGCATTTCCGTTCCTCTGGACCCTCTGGGGTTCGTTCAAGGTCGAGGGCGACTTCTTCTCCAAGGCCGACTGGACGCTCGCGCTGACCGGCAACCTGACGCGGGCCGAGACCGGCGGCAGCTTCACCGGCCAGGGCTACTACGGCGCCTGGGTCAGCGAGGCATTCTGGCGTGCGGCGGGGAACTCGGCGGTGGTCTGCCTCTTCGTCGTGACCATATCGCTGACCTTCGGCACGCTTGGCGCCTATGCGCTGGCGCGTTCGACCCACCGCTATGCCTTCTGGTTCCTGATCGTCGCCCTGGTCTTCCGCGCCCTGCCGCCGATCACGCTGGTCTCGGGCTATCTGCCGGTCTTCTTCCAGTGGAACCTCTGGGGGCATCTGCCGACCGCGATCATCGTTCTGGTCGCGATCAACCAGCCCTTCACGCTGTGGATGCTGCATTCGTTCTTCCGGAACATTCCCAAGGACCTGGACGAAAGTGCCATGGTCGACGGCTGCACCCGCTTCCAGGCATTCCGCCATGTCATCATCCCGGTCATGTGGCCGGGGGTGATCACCACGGGGCTGTTCTCGTTCCTGCTGGCCTACAACGATTTCGCGGTGACCACGCTGATCCTGTCGAAGGAAAACCAGACCATGATCCCGAAGATCGCAAGCTTCCTTGGCACGACGCAGACCAAGGGCAACGTGATGTTCGCCGTGGCCGCCGTGGTTTCGGTCACGGCGCCGCTTTTCCTGATGGTGACGCTCTTCCAGCGCCAGATCGTGTCGGGCCTGACCGCCGGGGCGGTGAAGGGATAACGCCGCCCGCTGCGGTCAGCCGCGCCGCACCGTCCGCACGGTGTCGCGCAGGATCAGCGCGGCCGGAAACCGCTCGCTGCGCGCGGCCAGGTCGGGGGTCTCCATCCGCTCGACAAGGATGTCGACCGCCGCGCGGATCATGCGTTCGACCGGCTGGCGGATCGTGGTCAGGCGATGGCCGGGCCAGCCGGCCGCCGGAATGTCGTCGAAGCCGATCAGCGAGAAGTCGGCCGGGGCCTGCAGGCCAAGTTCGTGGCGGGCCGCGTGCAACATGCCAAGCGCCATCACGTCGCTGGCACAGAACACCGCGTCGGGCCGGTCGCTGCGGGCGAAAAGCCTGAGGCCGGCCTCGCGCCCGCTTTCAAAGGTGTAGTCGCCGGCCTCGCGCAGGAAAAGCGACAGGCCCGCCTCGGCCAGGCGTTCGGTGAACCCCGCCTCGCGCGCATCGGATGTCGCATCGCCGGCGATGCCGCCAAGGAAGGCGATCCGCTCGTGCCCCGCGTCGCACAGAAGCGCGGCCGCGGCGCGGCCGCCTTCTTGGTTGCCGATCTGCACCGCGCTGACGCCAAGCCCGGGGGCAGAGCGGTTGTAAAGTAGCACCGGCGTTCCCTGGGCATGGCAGGTTTCGGCCATGTGCCGGCTGAGCAGCGCCGACAGGATCACCACGCCGTCGATCTTGAACTGCATCAGCGCGGCAAGCGCCTCGTCCACCTCGGCTTCGGAATCGACGGTGAACAGCAGGATGTGCCAGCCCCGGCCCTGCAGGATGCGGCTGAAAAGCGCGATGGTTTGCGAAAAGAACGGGTCTTCAAGCCGGGTCACGATGATCCCGACCATGCCGCTTTTCTGCGGCTGGTCGCTGCGGGCCGTCGACATGCTGCGGGCGATGGCATTCGGCTGGTAGCCAAGTTCGGCCGCGATCGCGAGAATCTGTTCCCGCTTGCGCTCCGAGATCGACGCGCCTGGGGAAAACGCGCGCGAGACGGCAGACTGCGACACGCCGGCCGCCGTTGCGACGTCGTACGAGGTGATGGATCGTTTGCGCATTTCCTGACGCATTCATACTGGCAATGCCGGGACCATGCAAATCCTAGCGCAGGGCAGTGTCGCGGGAAACCGGCGAAACCACCTTCCGGCCACTCCCGATGCTTGAGATGAATTGCATCATATGCTAAATTGAATGCGCATTCATCCGATTCGGGAAGCTGACATGCTCACGGAAGAAGACAAGGACGAACTCTTTGACGCGATCTGCGAGGGCGACCGCGAAACCGTCGTCGCACTGGTGACCAGGGCACGCGACGAAGGCGAGGACCTCGGCGCGCTGCTCAAGGACGCGATGATCCCGGCGATGGCCCAGGTGGGTGACCTGTTCTCGGCCGGCGAGATTTTCGTGCCCGAGATGCTGGTCTCGGCGCGCGCGATGCAGGGCGGTATCGACATCATCGAGCCGGTCCTGGCGCTGAGCGACCACGAGCCGCTGGCGCGGGTTTCGATCGGCAGCGTCAAGGGCGACCTGCACGACATCGGCAAGAACCTTGTGGTGATGATGCTGAAGGGCGCCGGGTTCGAGGTCGAGGACCTGGGCGTCGACGTCTCGAACGACGCTTTCGCCGAAGCCTGCGACCGGGGCGCCAGCGTGATCTGCCTCAGCGCCCTGCTGACCACGACCCGGCCGCAGATGCTGCATGTCGTCAACCACCTGAAGAGCAAGGGCAAGACCGCCAAGGTGGTGATCGGCGGCGCCGTGATCACCCAGGATTATGCCAACGCGATCGGGGCCGACGCCTTCGGCGAGGATGCGCCCGGCGCCGTCCGGGCGGTCAAGCGGGCGCTCGGGCTCGGCAACTGAGCGCGCGTCGATGACGGTGCCGGATGCCTTCCGGGCGCTGCCGCGGCACCTTGCCGTCACCACCCGCGAACTGCTCGCGGTGGCGCGGCCGCGGATCGCACGGCAGACGCAATATGCCGCGCTGATCGCCAAGGGCGGCCGCCGCGCCGCGGCGGTTGACGACTGGCTCGACCGCGCCGCCGATTGCATGACGGCGCTGGCGCAGCCCGCAGCGGTGCGGATTCCGCTGACCGCGCGCGCCACGCCCGGCGGCGTCCTGATCGCGGAAACCGTGACCATCGGCGATGCGGGCATCGCCGCCGATATCCTGGCGGGCGGCCGGCTGACCGCCTGCCTGATGACGCTGGGCTACGGGCAGGAGGCGGCGTTCGCGCGGCTTGGCCGCGACTATGCCCTGCACCATGTCCAGACCGACCTTGCGCGCGAGGCGCTTTTCGCCCTGGCCCGCGCCGCCGATCGTGACCAACGCGCCCGATTGCCGGGGTCGCGTCTGCGGCGCATCCCGGTGCAGGCGCACGGTCTTTGCGGGCAACGGCACCTCTGGGACCCGGCGCAGGTGCAGGCGCTGCTTTCCGCTTTCGGCACGGCCAATCCCGGCGTCCGCCAGACCGACAGCGGATTCTTCGATCCGCTGCATGCGCTGCTCAGCCTGACGCTGATCCGCGCGGCCTAGAGCCTGTCCGACAAAAGTGGAATCCGGTTTTGTCGAAAGACAGGCGACCACTATAGAGCTGGAGCCTGTCCGATGCTTCTATCTGCATCGGACAGGCTCTAGCTGTGAGTTCTCACAAGGTCATTCACCCTGACGATGGGTGACAGGCCGTTGAGGGCGGAATGTGGTCTTGATCGGTTGAACCAGTCAATCCAGCGTGGCAGGTCTGCGTTTCTGGCTTCAGAT
>Ga0268299_1001657_pt1 | contig 35249 bp, 30 predicted proteins | sample NOBtaG_FD_193484 | JGI IMG/M metagenome (GOLD analysis project Ga0268299, IMG submission 193484) | Activated sludge microbial communities from bioreactor in Nijmegen, Gelderland, Netherland - NOB reactor | ecosystem: Engineered > Bioreactor > Aerobic > Activated sludge | place: Netherlands... | reverse complement strand
GTGTGATCGCGGCGGATCGAGCTGATCAGCTCGTTCATGAACGACTCGGCCGACAGATACGCGACCCTCGTCTCCGGCCGGCGCGCCAGGATCTGATGGCCGATGGCGTTGATCAGGTGGGTCTTGCCGAGGCCGACGCCGCCGTAGAGGAAGAACGGGTTGTAGCGCTCGCCGGGTTGGTTGGCGACCGCTTGCGCCGCCGCGTGCGCGAACTGGTTGCTGGTGCCGACGATGAAGTCGTCGAAGGTGTACTTCGCGATCAGGCCGTCGGAACGGCCGCTGTCGTGCGGCCGCGCGGCCGCCCGCGCCGGGATGGGTGCCTGCCCGGCGCCCTGGCCGAAGAGCTCCTGCTGCTGCGAGGGCCGGCCCGCCTTCAGACGGACCTTGAGATTGCGCCCGGCGCCGGCCTGCACCAGCTCCGTGATCAACCCGAGGTACTCGCGCGTCAGCCGCTCCAGGACCAGCCAACTGGGCACTTCCAGCACCAGCGTGTCGCCCTCCAGCGACGGCAGCAGGGGGGCGACCAGATCCCCGAAGACGTCGGCGGCGAGGCGCTCGCGCAGGGTCTCGCGGGCGGCCGCCCAGAGGTCGCCCGCCCGGCCTTCGTCCACAGGCTTATCCACAGCTGTGAATAACCCCTTTTTCGTCTTGGAGATCAGCGGCTTATCGCATTGCTTGGCGAGCCTGCCCGGGGTGCCGCTCACAGGTCTCGTCGAGGTCCGAACGGAAGGGCGCGGTTTTGCCCTAAGAGGGTCGCGATTGCAATAGGCCAGCGAGCGAAAATGCGGCGCGCGCGGCAGGCGTTCGGGCGGCGCGTTGCCGGCGGCGGGGGGAGTGGCTATTTTCGCCGCCGCGAACCGATGGAGTACCTCGACTACTACGCCGTGCTGGGCGTCCCGCGCGGCGCTGACGAGAAGCAGATCCGCGACGCCTTCCGCAAGCTCGCCCGCAAGTACCACCCCGACGTGAACCCGGGGGACAAGGAGGCCGAGGCGCAGTTCAAGCGGGTGAGCGAGGCCTACGAGGTTCTGTCGAACAAGGAGAAGCGCGAGAAGTACGACACCCTGGGGGCGGACTGGGAGCGGATCTCGCGCGACGAGGAACTGCGCCGCCGCTACGCTGCGGAGGCCGGCGCCGCCGCGGGGGGTGGTCCCGAAGCCGACTTCAGCGACTTCTTCAGCACCTTCTTCGGCGGTGGCGGTCGGCGCCGCGGTGGCATCTGGGAGGCGTTCGGCGGCGGCCAGGAGGAGCCGGGCGCGCTCGACGTCGAAGCCGAGTTGGTGGTCACGCTGCACGAGGCCGCGCATGGCGCGACGCGCCGCCTGGACCTGCAGCTCCACGACGTCTGCGCCCAGTGCGGCGGCAGCGGCGTGGTGGCGGGCGAGAACCGGCGCGAGGGCGGGGGTCGGGTGCGGATCGACGCGCGCGCCTGTCCCTCGTGTCGCGGGCAGGGCGTCCGCCCGGCGCATCGTTCGGTCAATGCCCGCATTCCGGCGGGCGTGACCGAGGGAGCGCGCCTGCGGCTCGCCGGCCAGGGAGGCCAGGGGGCGGGCGGCGACAAGGGCGATCTGTTCCTGCGCATCCGGCTTGCGCCGCATCCGGTGTTCCGGGTGCGGGAGCGCGACCTGCTCTGCGACCTGCCGGTGTGGGACTTCGAGGCTGCGCTCGGGGCGCAGGTCGACGTCCCCACGCTCGCCGGGCGTGTCCGCCTCAAGATCCCTCCGGGCAGTCAGAGCGGACAGACGCTGCGGCTGCGCGGCAAGGGCCTGCCCGGACGCAAGAGCGGCGGCGCCGGCGATCTGCTCTTCACGCTCGTGGTGACCGTGCCGTCGGAGCTGGACGCGGAGGAGCGCCGCCTGCTCACCGAGCTACGCGAACACGTCGACGCCCGCCGCCCGAACCCGCGCGAGGACCTGCTGCGGAGGGTCGGATGAGCCGCTCGCTGCGCGTCCGGAGCAGCTACCTGTCGATCCGCGCCGTCGCGCGTCTGACGGGGGTGCCGCCGCAGCGCCTGCGGCGCTACGAAGAGGAGGGCCTGCTGCTCGCCGACCAGGTGATCAGCGCCGAGAGCGGCGAACGGCTGTACGCCGCCAGCCTGGTGCAGCGCATCCGCCGCATCCGCTCCTACGAGGAGATCGGCGTCAACCTCGCCGGGATCGAGGTCATCCTGCGGCTGCTCGAGCAGCGCCGCCGCGGCCGCCGGTGACGCCGGTGGTTGCACTTTCCCCCACGCTCCTGTCTCTTGGGAGCCGTTGCCAGCGCGAGGCACGAACGCCATGACCCCCCAACGACTCGCGGCGCTCGCCAGCGCCGACTACCTCGAACAGCTCTATCGCCAGTTCCAGCACGATCCCGCCTCGGTCGACCCCGAATGGGCGGCCTACTTCGCCGAGCTCGCCCATGCGGCCGCGGCGCCCGCCACGGGCACCGCCAGCGAGCCGTCGAGCAAGGGCGGCGTGCGCGTCCCGGGCGTGATCGCGATGATCAACGCCTACCGCGAGCACGGCCACCTGATCGCCGACCTCGACCCCCTCGGGCACAGCCCGCGCAGCCATCCGCTGCTCCACCCGGCCGAATTCGGGCTGACCGACGCCGCCCTCGACATGACCGTGACCGCGAGCAACTTCCGCGGCATGCCGACCGCGCAGGTGCGCGAGATCCTCGCGGCGCTGCGTCAGACGTACTGCGGCACGCTCGGCGTCGAGTACGCCGACATTCCCGAGAAGGAACAGCGCGACTGGCTGAAGGAGCGGATGGAGCCGCGCCGCAACCGGCCCGATCTCGAAACCGCGGACCAGGTGCGCATCCTCACCAAGCTGATCAACGCCGAGGACTTCGAACAGTTCCTGCAGGCGAAGTTCCCCACCCAGAAGCGCTTCTCGCTCGAAGGCGGCGAGACGCTGATCCCGCTGCTCGATTTCATCGTCGAGGAGGCCGCCATTCTCGGCGCGCGCGAGATCGTCATGGGGATGGCGCACCGCGGCCGACTCAACGTCCTGGTGAACGTGCTCGGCAAGCCGGTGGAGATGGTTCTCGCCGAGTTCGAGGGCGCGCTGTTGCCCAAGAACGTCATGGGAGACGGCGACGTGAAGTACCACCTCGGCTTCTCGCGCGACTACAAGACGCGCGGCGGCCTGCCGGTGCACCTCTCGCTGGCGGCGAACCCCAGTCACCTCGAGATGGTGAACCCCGTCATCGAGGGCATGGTGCGCGCCAAGCAGGCGCACGCCGGCGACAGCCGCTGCTCGCAGGTGATCCCGCTGCTGATCCACGGCGACGCCGCGTTCTCGGGCGAGGGCATCGTCCCCGAGACGCTGGTGCTCTCCGACCTCGAGGGCTACCGCACCGGCGGCACGATCCACATCATCCACAACAACCAGGTCGGCTTCACCACCTCGCCGCACAAGGCGCGCTCGACGCCCTACGCCTCCGACGTCGCCAAGATGATCCGCGTGCCGGTGCTGCACGTGAACGGCGACGACCCCGAGGCCGCGGTGCACGCCGCCCGCATCGCGCTGGCCTATCGCCAGACGTTCAAGCGCGACATCATCATCGACCTGATCTGCTATCGCCGCCACGGCCACAACGAGCTCGACGACCCCTCGTTCACGCAGCCGGTGATGACCGCCGAGATCGCGCGCCATCCGACGGTGCGGCGCATCTACGAGGACAAGCTGGTCGAGCAGCAGGTGGTCACCGCCGCCGAGGCGAAGCGGATCGCCACCGACTGGCGCGAGGTGCTCGACGCCGGGCTCGACTACAGCCGCGACTTCATGCCGCGACAGCAGGTCTTCGCCTTCGGCGGCCTGTGGAAGGGGCTGGGCTGGGCGAGCGGCGAATGGAACGCCGCGACCGCAGTGGAAGAGGCGCGACTGCGCCGCGTCGCCGAGGTCTTCCGACAGAAGCCGGAGAACTTCAGCAAGCACCCGCGCCTCGAGAAGCTGATGGAACAGCGCTGCGAACAGCTCGAGGGCGAGGGCGCGCTCGACTGGGGCACTGCCGAGGCCCTGGCGATCGGCAGCCTGCTGCTCGATGGTACGCCCGTCCGCTTGAGCGGGCAGGACTGCGGCCGGGGCACCTTCAGCCATCGGCACGCCGTCTGGCACGACTACGAGAACGGCCGCCCCTGGGTGCCGCTCAACCACATCGCCGCCGAGCAGGCGCAGTTCGAGGTGGTCGACAGCCCGTTGTCGGAGGCCGCCGTGCTCGGCTTCGAGTACGGCATGAGCAGCGCTGATCCGCGGCGCCTGGTGCTGTGGGAGGCGCAGTTCGGCGATTTCGCCAACGTCGCGCAGGTGTTCATCGACCAGTTCATCGCCAGCGCCGAGTCGAAGTGGCAGCGCATGAGCGGGCTCGTGCTGCTCCTGCCGCACGGCTACGAGGGCCAGGGGCCGGAGCATTCGAGTGCGCGCCTCGAGCGCTTCCTCCAGCTCTGCGGCGAGGACAACATGCAGGTCTGCAACCTGACGACGCCGGCGCAGTACTTCCACGCCCTGCGGCGCCAGATGCAGCGCACCTTCCGCAAGCCGTTGATCCTGATGACGCCCAAGAGCCTGCTGCGCCACCGCCTGGCGCTGTCGCCGCTGCGCGAGCTGACCGAGGGCGCCTTCCAGCTCGTGATCGACGAGAGCGAGCCGATCGACACGAGCGCGGTGCGCCGCGTCCTGCTGTGCAGCGGCAAGGTCTACTACACGCTCCTCCAGGCGCGCCGGCAGCGCGAGCCGGACAACGTCGCGCTGGTGCGCGTGGAACAACTCTACCCCTTTCCGGCCAAGGAGGTCGCCGCCGTGCTGGAGCGCTACCCCGAGGCGCAGGACGTGCGCTGGGTGCAGGAGGAGCCGGCGAACATGGGTTCGTGGACCTTCGTGCGGCCGCGCCTGGAAGGTCTGCTGCGACCCGACCAGCGCCTCGGCTACGTCGGCCCGGAGGAGGCCGCCAGCCCGGCGACCGGGAACTACAAGGTGCACGCGCGCGAAGAGGCGGAGTTCGTCGACCGCGCGCTGGAACGGATCGATCGCCCGCATCGCGCCCAGCGACAGAAGGTCGAGGCGGCGGGGGGTCGCAGCTAGAGGTGGACGCATGGCGGCTGCTGTCGAGGTGAAGATTCCGACCCTGGGCGAATCGGTGACCGAAGGGGTCATCGTTCGCTGGATCAAACAGGACGGGGAGTTCGTCCAGGCCGACGAGCCGCTGCTCGAGCTCGAGACCGACAAGGCGAGCGTCGAGATTCCCGCCGAACGCTCGGGCGTGGTCAAGGTGCTGCGCCACAAGGGCGAGACGGTGCTGGTCGGGGACGTCGTCGCCAGCATCACCCCGGGTGCCGCCCCGGCGCAGCCCGCCGCCGCTGCGGCGAAGAGCGAGCCCGCGCCCAAGGCGGCGCCCGCCGCCGAGGCACGAGCGGAGACGGAGGCCGCCCGCAAGGTCAGCCCGCTCGCGCGCCGCGTCGCCAGCGAGCGCGGCATCGATCCGGGTCAGGTCTCGGGCACCGGCAGCGGCGGTCGGGTCACGCGCGCCGACGTCGAGGCCTTCGCAGCCACCCCGCCCGCCCCGACGGCCGCGCCCGCGGCTCCGCCTCCGAGCCCGCCGCCGGCAGCCGCGAGCGCCTCCGCGCCGCGCCCCGCCGCGAGCGGGGAGGACGAGGAGCGGGTGCCGATGACGCCCATCCGTCGCCGCATCGCCGAGCGGCTGGTGCAGGCGCAGCAGACGGCCGCCATTCTCACCACGTTCAACGAGATCGACATGAGCGCGGTGATGGACCTGCGCAAGCGCTACAAGGAGAGCTTCCAGAAGACGCACGGCGTTCCCCTCGGCTTCATGTCGTTCTTCGCGCGCGCCTGCATCCAGGCGCTGGCGGAAGTGCCGGGCGTGAACGCCGAGATCCAGGGCAACGACCTGGTCTACCACCGCCACGTGCACCTCGGCGTCGCCGTCTCCACCGGCCGCGGCCTGGTCGTGCCGGTGGTGCGCCATGCCGACCAGCTCTCCTTCGCCGACATCGAGAAGGAGATCGAACGGCTCGCCGGGCGCGCGCGCGACGGCAAGCTGTCACTCGACGAGCTCGCCGGCGGAACCTTCAGCATCACCAACGGCGGCGTCTTCGGCTCACTGCTCTCGACCCCGATTCTCAACCCGCCGCAGAGCGGCATCCTCGGCATGCACAAGATCGAGCAACGCCCGATCGCGGTCGACGGGCAGGTCGTCATCCGCCCGATGATGTACGTCGCCCTGTCGTACGACCACCGCATCATCGACGGCCGCGAGGCCGTGACGTTCCTGGTGCGCGTCAAGGAGCGCCTCGAGGACCCGAGCCGCATGCTGCTGGCCGTCTGAGCGCGCTGGCGCGGGACTCGAGGATCCGGTCCGCCGCTTGACGCTGGCGGCGCGAGTCGCCATTAGGAAGCGCCGCGCTCGAGGAGCTCACCCAGTGATCCGATCGTTCGCCCTCGCCGTCGTCCTGGTGGCGTGTTCGGCCCTGCCCATCGCCGCCGCGCCCTTCGCGTTCGACGACGTGCGGGCGCGCGCCCAGGCCCTCGCGAGCAAGCCCTTCGAGCCGCCGCCGGCGGTGCCGGAGTGGCTGACGGAGATCACCTACGACCAGTGGCGCGACATCCGCTACCGGCCCGAGGCCACGCTCTGGGCCAAGGAGAAGCTGCCCTTCCAGGTTCAGTTCTTCCATCCCGGTCTGTTCTACGACCACCCGGTGACGATCAACGTGGTCGACGCCAAGGGCGCGGTCGCGCCGGTGCCCTTCTCCCCCAGCCGCTTCGACTACGGCAAGAACGAGTTCGCCAGCCGCGTCCCGCAGGATCTCGGCTACGCCGGTTTCCGCGTCCACGCGCCGATCAAGACGCCGCGCTACTTCGACGAGTTCGTGGTGTTCCTCGGAGCGTCGTACTTCCGCGCCGTCGGCCAGACGCAGGGCTTCGGACTCTCCGCCCGCGGTCTGGCGATCGACACCGCCGCACCCAGCGGCGAGGAGTTCCCGGCGTTTCGGGAGTTCTGGCTGGTGACACCCGCGCCGCAGGCGGCCGAGCTGACCGTCTATGCCCTGCTCGACAGCCCGCGGATCACCGGCGCGTACCGCTTCGTCCTCCGCCCGGGCGAGCAGACGCAGACCCAGGTCGACGTGTCCCTCTACCTACGGCGCGAGGTGGAGAAGGTCGGCCTCGCGCCGCTGACGAGCATGTTCTTCCACGGCGAGAACAGCCTGCGCGAGTTCGAGGACTTCCGCCCCGAGGCGCACGACTCCGACGGCCTGCTGATCTACCACGGCGCGGGTGAATGGCTCTGGCGACCGCTCGACAACCCGCGTGCCCTCGACGTGCGTGGCCTGCACGCGATGAGCCTGCGCGGCTTCGGCCTGCTGCAGCGCGACCGCGAGTTCGGCAACTACCAGGATCTCGAGTCGCACTACGAGCAGCGCCCGAGCACCTGGGTGGTGCCGCACGGCGACTGGGGCAGCGGCCGCGTCGAGCTGGTGCAGATCCCGACCAAATCCGACACCAACGACAACATCGTCGCCTTCTGGCGGCCGGCCGTCGCTCCGCGCGTCGGCGAGCCGTTCCACTACGGCTACACCATCTACTGGTACGGCGACGATCCCAGCCGCCCGCCCGCCGGGCGCGTCGTCTCGACGCGCCGCGGGCGCGGCCAGGATCCCGACGCCCGCCGCTTCGTGGTCGACTTCGACGGCAAGCGGCTGCGCTCGATCCCCGACACCGAGGTACTGCGCGGCGACGTCACCATCGCCAGCGAGGAGGACATCGCCGAGCTGCTCGACCAACAGGTGGTGAAGAACCCTGTGACCGGCGGCTGGCGACTGACGTTCCAGGTGCGACCGAAGGGCAAAGATCCGGTCGAGCTGCGCGCCTTCCTCGACAAGGGCGGCGACACGCTCACCGAGACCTGGTCGTACTCGCTCGACCCACAGCGTTGAGCGCGGGGCCGGCCGCTCAGCGCGGAATGTCGGGCAGCCAGCTCGGCGGCTGCTGCGCGAACAGCGTCCTGGCGTCCCAGTAGTCGCGCCAGAGCGTCAACAGGCCGTCGCGGAACTTGAAGACCGCGGCGACGCGCAAAGTGGCGCGCTCGCCGGTCGGGTGGTGCCAGACCTCGGTGCGCTCGACCAGCATCGTGTCGCCGCTCTCCACCAGCTCGTGGATCGTCGTCGGCAGCCGCTCGAGCGTGCTCATGCCGAGCTGGAGCTTGGCGGCGATGGCGGCGCGCCCGACGGCGCGCGCTTCGTCGAAGTAGGGCACGTCCTCGTAGACGCAATCTTCGGCGCAGTGCGCGGCCACGGCTTCGAAGTCGAGGCGCTCGAGGTCGTCGAACAGGCGGCGGAGGGTTTCGGCGTTGCGGCTCATCGGCGCTCCCGCAGACCTCGGGGGGGTTGGGCCGGTCCGCGCCGCGGCCGGCGGCGGCGGGCCCAAAGAGAGGAGGCGCGGCGCGCGTGCGCGCCGCGCCTCCCGTGGCATCAGGGGGTCGCGGGGTTGTAGGCCGAGATCGCCCAGCCCATGCGATCGTGACCGTTGCGATTCCAGATCGGGTTCTTGCCGCCGACGATCTGGCTACCGCTGTAGTCCGGCGCAGCCGAGCCCGAGCCCGTGCCGCCGAAGAGGCCGACGGAGACGGTCGAGCCGGAGTAGGTGCCGTGGGTGTCATCCGACTGCAGGTAGTCGTACGACGTGCCGGCGCTCACCAGCTTCAGGTTGGAGTCGCGGATGGTGGAACGCAGCGTCGTGGTGATGCGGGTGACGTAGGCGCTCTCCGACTCGCCCTGGACGTAGCGCAGCGCGTCCGAGTCGATCTGGCCGTCGCCGTTTGCGTCGTAGTCCGCGCCCATGTACTGCGCGAAGCTGTCGGCGCAGGCGAAGCCGTACTGGTTGGCGTAGTTGCAGGTACGCCAGTTGATGCGGGCGATGTAGGGCAGGAAGACCGTCTGCTTGTTCGGGCGCGTGCCGGTCGATGAGTCGGTGCAGTTCGCCAGCGCGTTGTCGGCGTTGTAGCCGGGGTAATACAGGTTGGTGACCACCTTCAGCTTGGTGCCCGAAGCGGCGTAGGTGTTGATCGCCTGGAAGGCCGACTGGAGGTAGGTGGTGCAGTTGCTCAGCGCGGTGTTGAGGGGGCCGTAGTTGCAGGTGCCGCTCTGCCCGGCGAAGCTGCTGCGCGCCTGCAGACCGTCGTTGCCGCACATCTCGAAGGTGACGACGCGCGTGTTGGCGGCCTGCATGTAGGAACGCTCGGCGACGATCTTGTTGTTGTAGATGTCGCTCGCAACCGCGCCCGACTTGGTGCGGCGGTAGACCTGGATGTCGGAGGCCCACAGGTTCGACATGTACTCGCCGTCGACGTGCGGTGCGGCGCGCCTGGCGACGCTCGACAGCGAGCCGCGGTAACCGGCGTAGATCGAGTCGCCGTAGGCGACGATGCGGTACGCCGTCGACGTGTCGGAGCGGTTGATCGTCCACGAGACGTTCTGCGTGATGGTCGATGCCAGCACCTGGCTGCTCGACCCGAGCGCGAGTGCGGCGAACAGCGCCACGCGGCCCAACCTCAGCTTCTGCTTCATGTTCCCCCCCTTTCGGGACATGCGGCCGCGGGAATCGCGGCGGCTTGTTGGTTGACGCGCGCGGCTACCACGGCCGCCGTGACGATTTCAACGCCGCGCCGCGGCAGCGATCATGACGCGACGCGTGAGCTGCGGGCGAACGAGGTCGTGAGCGAGGCGAGGGCGAGAGCGAGGACGGCCGGGCGGAACCAGTCTCCCCACGCCAGCACGAGGGTGCGCGCCTCACGCTCGGGCGCGACGCGCGCGACTAGCACTCCCTTCTCCCCGACTCGAATGGTGCCGAGCAGCTCCCCGGTCGAGTCGATCACGGCCGAGATGCCGGTGTTGGTGGCGCGGATCTGCGGGCGTCGCGTCTCGAGGCTGCGGAAGGCGGAGACGACGAGGTGCAGGCGCGGTCCGCCGCCCTCGGCGAACCAGGAGTCGTTCGAGAGCGTGACGATGACCTCGGCGCCGCGGCGCACGGCGTCGATCGCCAGCCGCGGCTCGACCGCGTCGTAGCAGATCAACGGCGCCAGCCGCACGACGTCGCCGTCGGCGCGGCGCAGCTCGAGGACGCCGGCGACGCCACCGCCCTTCCAGGTCCCGAGCCAGGGCAGCCGCGCGCGCACGCTGGCGTGGTCGAGCCAGGCCGGCACCCGTTCCGTCAGCGGAAAGAGGATCGCCTTGCGATGGGCGGCGAAGGAAAGCTCGCCGCCGCCCTCCGGCTGCAGCAGGATCGCGGCGTTGTACTCCTCGGCGCCCTCGGCGTCGTAGGCGCCGAACAGCAACGGCACGCGGTGATGGGCGACGAAGCCCGCGATCTCGCGATCGAGTTCGGCGCCGGCCTCGCTCTTGGGAGCGCCGAAGGTGGTGGGATAGACGGTCTCGGGCCAGACCAGGAGATCGAGCCGCTCGCCGTCGAGAAGCTGGCGCGACAGCGCAAAATGGCGGTCGAGGATCATGCGGGTGGCGTCGTAGGTGCCCATCTCCTGCGCCAGCCGGGCGTAGCGGCTGATGTCGGCCTGGACCATGCCGGCGACGAGCGGCGCCTCGGTGGCGCGGCTGGTGGCGAACCGGCCCAGTCGAACCTCGCCGTACAGGAGCAGTGCGCCGGCGAGGCCGGCGAAGGCGACGGCGGCGCGCCCGCGCCCGGCGCGCGTCGGCCCGCGGAGGAGCGCGAGGAGGCTCTCGTTGGCGAGCAGCAGCACGAACGTGAGGCCGGGGGCGCCGGCGAGGTCGGCGGCCTGGCGCAAGCGCGGCGCGGGGAACTGTCCGTGGCCGAGGGTGTCGGCGAAGAGCTTGGGCAGGAGCCACTCGCTGCCGAGGTAGACGCCGGCGCCGACGATCGCGACCGCGACGCGGCCGCCGCCGGCGCGCCGAGCCAGCAGGCGCGCCGCCGGCCAGAGGAGGAACTGCGGCTGCATCAGCGGCGCGCACAGCAGCAGCACCGCGACGCCGGTCGGCAGGGACACGCCGGCGTAGTTGGCGATCGCGCCGGCGAACCAGAAGAACACTGCCAGGGTGAAGAGCTCGCAGAGGAGAAGGCCGGCGAGCAGGGCGGTGGGGAATCCGCGGACCCGCTCCAGCGCGGCCAGCCAGGGCAGCAGCGCGAACCAGCCGAGGACGAAGGAGGCGCCCTCGACGCGCGCGTAGAGCGCGAACCCCGCCGAGGTGAGGGCGGCGGCCGCAAGCAGGAGGACCGGCGTGCTCAGCGTTCCTCGGGAAGCTCGACCATCGGCACGTCCGACTTCGGCACCTCGAGCATCTCGATCGGCAGGCCGGGCGGGGCGAGGTCGGGCGTGACGACGCGGTCCTCGGGCAGCTCGATCTCCGCGCCCGTCTCGTCCAGCATGACGAAGTCGGGATGGAACATGAGGATGGGCCGCAAGGCCTGGCCGTCATCGGTGGTCTGGTTGTGGCGCAGGTACCCGGGCGGCAGCTCGAAGTCGTCGGGCACGACGATGCCGCTCTTGGGCGGATTGGTGCCGTGCGGCGGGAACAGCTCGATGCCGGCGGGCTCGCCCTCGCCGCCCTCGGCGGCGCGCGCGGCGGCCTCCGCGGCGGCCTCTTCCATCGCCGCTCGCAGGGCGGCCTCGACGTTCTGGGGTTGGGAGCGATCGACCGCCGCGAGCGGGTCGCTCTCGGCCGCCGATGGATCGACGGCCGGCGGCGGGAGCTCACGCGGCACCAGCAAAGGGTGAGGGCCGCCGGCACGCGCCGCCGCCGCCGGCCGCACGGCGACCGCCGCGGGGGCCTCGACGGCGGGCGGCGTCAGCAGCGGGCGGACGATCGCGATCAGCGCCAGCGCCACCAGTGCCGCCGCCGCGATCAGCAGCCACACGCCCCGGCGAACGCCGGCCTGCTCGGAGATCCTGATGCCGTCGCGATCCACTGTGCGGGCGAGCATACGGACAGCATTTCGGGCAATGCAAGGGCCGCCCTGCACCCCCGCCCCGTCCTGGGCTATAGGGAGGGCGTGGCAAGCGAGCTTCCCCTGATCGACGTCGCACCGCTGGTCGGCGGTGGCCGCAGCGCCGGCGTCGCGGCCGCGATCCGCCGCGCCTGCGAGGACACCGGCTTCTTCTACGTCGTCGGCCACGGGGTGCCCGAGGAGCCACAACGCCAGCTCGAGGAGCTGGCGCGGCGCTTCTTCGCCCTGCCGCACGAGCGCAAGATGGCGCTGCGGATGGAACGCGGCGGCCGCGCCTGGAGAGGCTATTTCCCGGTGGGAGCCGAGCTCACCTCCGGCCGCGCCGATCTCAAGGAAGGGCTCTACTTCGGCGCCGAGATGGCCGCCGATCACCCGCGGGTGCGTGCCGGCGTACCGCTGCACGGCCCCAACCTCTTCCCCGATCTGCCCGGCTTCCGCGAGGCGGTGCTGCGGCACCTGGGCGCCATGACGGCGCTGGGGCACGCGCTGATGCGCGGTGTGGCGCTCAGCCTCGAGCTCGAGCAGGACTACTTCGAGCGGCGCTACACCGGCGATCCGCTGGTACTGTTCCGCATCTTCAACTACCCCCCCGGGGCGGCGGCGCCGGCGGCCTGGGGGGTGGGCGAGCACACCGACTACGGCCTGCTGACGATCCTCCGCCAGGACGGCAGCGGCGGCCTCGAGGTCGAGTCCCGGCAAGGCTGGCTCCCCGCCCCGCCGGTGCCGGGGTCGTACGTGTGCAACATCGGCGACATGCTCGACCGGATGACGGGCGGACGCTACCGCTCGACCCCCCACCGCGTCCGCAATCCCGGGGCCACCGACCGCCTATCCCTGCCCTTCTTCTTCGACCCGGATTTCGACGCCCGCATCCAGCCGATCGCCAGCCCTCTGCTCGACGACCGCGACCGGCGCTGGGACCGCGCCAGCGTGCACGCCTTCGACGGCACCTACGGGGAATACCTGATGGCCAAGGTCGGGCGGGTATTTCCCCAGCTCAGGCAGGAGGTTGCGCCCACCTGGTGAGGGCCCGACGGGGTTCCGGGAAGACGCGAATGCGGGTTGTCTCCCGCTGTCGCCAGTGCTACGCTCCGCGGCGTCTCTGATCGTTTGGCTCGATTCGGCGTAGATGCGCCTCCCGCAGCCCTCGCTCAGGCACGGTGCCGGCAATGGTGCCGCCGACCGTGGACAGAAGATCAACGGAAGCCGCCTCCGGGCGGCGAATAGTCAGGAGCATAGGCAATGGGTAGGAAGCTTTACGTCGGTAACCTCTCGTTCAGCGTCACCGAGCAGGATCTCACCAAGCTGTTTTCGGAAGCTGGTACGTGTGAGTCGGTGGCCGTGATCACCGACCGGATGACCGGCCAGTCGCGCGGCTTCGGTTTCGTCGAGATGGCCTCGAACGCCGAGGCGCAGGCGGCGATCCAGCAGTTCGACGGTCACGAGCTCATGGGCCGCGCCATCCGCGTCAACGAGGCGCAGGAGCGCGAGCGCACGGGTGGCGGCGGCGGTGGTGGTGGCCGTGGCGGCTACGGCGGCGGCGGCGGTGGCCGCGGTGGTCGTGGTGGTGGCGGCGGCCGCGATCGTCGTTACTAGTCCGAAGCGACGAGTTACCGACCGGGGGCCCGGCGCGCGATGCGCGCCGGGCCCTTCGTCTTTGCGCCGGCGCGGACGATGTCGCGCTAACGCGAGGGGTGTACCAGGCGGCGCCGTCGCGGTCCGAACAGGCGAACGAACTCGCCGAACGTGGCGTCGCTGAGCGCCTTGAGGCGCTCGATGCGAACCGGCGTCTCGGCGCGGATGCGCTCCGCGTGCGCCTCGCCGCCGAGCGACTCGATCTCGCGCCGCATCGCCTCGACCCGCAGCCAGCGCTCGATCATGCGCTCGTCCACCTCGAGGTGGAACTGCAGGCCGTAGACGTTGTCGCCATAGCGGAAGGCCTGGTTGGCGCAGGTCTGCGAGTGCGCCAGACGCACCGCGCCGCGCGGCGTCTCGAAGGTGTCGCCGTGCCACTGGAAGACGCGCTCGTTCGGCTCGAACGGGGCCAAGAGGCGATCGTCGCGCGCCTCGTCGGTGAGCGCGACGTCGAACCAGCCGATCTCCTTCTCCTCGTTCGGCCGCACCGGCGCTCCGAGCGCGCGCGCGATGAGCTGGGCGCCGAGGCAGATGCCGAGGACGGGAACGCCGGCGCGCAGGGCGTCCTCGATCAGCCGTAGCTCGGTGCGCAGATGCGGATGGCCGGCGACGTCGTCGACGTTCATCGGCCCGCCGAGGATCACCATGCCGCCGTAGCCCTCGAGCGAGGGCTGCGCGTCGGGGTGGCGTCCGAAGTTGACGTAGCGCAGCCGGAAGCCGGCGTCCTTCAGCAGGGGATTGAGCGTGCCCAGCGGCTCGTAGGCGACGTGCTGGCAGACGAGCAGCTTGTGGGGCCGCGCCGGAGACTGCATGGTCGAGGAGTTCTTGCGGTCGCTGCGCTGCGTCGCGGCGCTCAGCTTCGCGCCCGGCTGGCGCGCCGCCCGCCGCGCGCGCGGGCGCGGATGCCTCCGACCGGGTAGGACGCGCCCTCGCCCGCGATGTGCACCGCGAAGGGCAGCGACGTGCCCTGGGTCGCGCCGCGGACGATCCGGTCGATGTGCTCGTCGCTGTGGGCCGGGTCGTGGTGAAACAGCACCAGCTCCTTCACCCGCGCCAGGCGCGCGAAGGCGAGCGTCTGCGAGATGCTGGCGTGTCCCCAGCCGACCCGGTCGGCGTACTCGTCGTCGTCGTACTGGGCGTCGTGGATCAGCAGATCGGCGCCCTCGGCGAGCGCGAAGCCCGAGGTCCACGCCGGGTCGTCGGGATAGCGGCGCGCGCCGAGCGCGGGCTCGTGGTCGGGCAGGTAGGTGACCGTGCCGGTGTCGCCCGTGATGCGGAAGCCGACGGTCGGCCCGGGGTGGCAGACGAGGTGCGAGGAGACGCGGAACGGGCCGACCTCGAACTCGCCGTGCGGCACCTCGTGCAGATGGAGGCGGCAGTTGAGGTCGCGCAGGTGGACGGGGAAGAAGGGCGGCGACAGATACCGCACCAGGCGCGAGCGCAGATCGAGGGTGGTGCTCGATGGTCCCCAGATGTGGACCTCGGCGTCTGGCCGGTAGAGCGGGGCGAAGAAGCCGAGCCCCTGGATGTGGTCCATGTGGAGGTGGGTGAGCAGCACGTCGACCCGCGGCGTCGAGGCGGGCAGCGACGTGCCGAGGGCGCGGATGCCGGTGCCGGCGTCGAGCACCAACACCGCGCCGTCCTCGTCGCGCACCTCGACGCACGAGGTGTTGCCGCCATAGCGCGCGGTGTCGGCACCCGGGCTGGCGAGCGAGCCGCGCGTCCCCCAGAAGCGCACCACCGTCACGGGTGCGCCTCCCAGAAGATCGCCATCGCGCCCAGGTCGCGCCCGGCCTGGCCGATGATGGGGAAGGCGGTGATCGCGATCTTGCGCCGCTGGTTGTCGCGCCCGCGGATCCACATGCTGCCGTGAACGCCGCGGCGCTCGCGCAGCGCGACCATCAGCGGCAGCGCATCGGTCGGCAGGGCGTTGCCGCCGTCGTCGGTGGCGGTCGAGGCGGCGACCCATTCGTCGGGCGGCATCTCGCCGGTCTCCTCGAAGCGCTGACCGAGGATCTGCTCCGCCGGCTCGTTGTAGAAGATCATGGTGCCCTGGTCGTCGACGATGAAGATCGGCATCGTCAGGTAGCTCGCCAGTTGGCGCGACAGGATCACCTCGATCTCTCGTTGCGGCATTGCGGTCCCTTTCGGGCCGGCCGGCGGGCACACCGACGTCCGGCCCGGCATCGCTTCTACGGCCGACTCCCGGGCGACGTCAACGAGGGTTTGCGCTTGCCATCGAGCCGAACAGGTGGAATGGCAGCCGGCCATGCCCCGCAAGCAGATCTGCGAAACCGCCCTGGAGGCCGTCGCCGACATTCCCGACGGCGCCTCCCTCCTGGTGCACAGCTTCGGCCCGCCGCAGGCCTGGCCGACCGATTGCCTGCTCGCGCTGGTCGAGCGCGGCGTGAAGGATCTCACCGTCATCTGCAACACCCCGGCGGGTGGGCCGACGTCGCTCTGCGTCCTGGCGGAGAAGAAGCAGGTGCGGAAGCTGGTCTGCAGCTACGTCGGCTCGCCCTCGTTGCCGACGCCGATGAGCGAGCTGGTCAAGGCGGGCGAGATCGAGCTGGAGATGGTGCCGCAGGGGACGCTGATCGAGCGCGTGCGCGCCGGCGGCGCCGGCCTGGCCGGCTTCTACACCCCCACCGGCGTCGGCACCGCCGTCGCCGAGGGCAAGGAGGTGCGCGTCTTCGACGGCAAGCGCTTCCTCTTCGAGCGCGCCCTCACCGCCGATTTCGCCCTGCTGCAGGCGCACCAGGCCGACCCGCTGGGCAACCTCACCTACCGGCGCGGCATGCGCAACTTCGCCCCCGCCTTCGCCACCGCCGCCCGCACCACCATCGCCGAGGTGAAGGAGATCGTGCCGCTCGGCGCGATCGATCCGGAGGCGGTGGTCACGCCCGGCATCTTCGTCGACCGGGTGGTGCAGACCACCACGCACCTCGACGTCGGCGTGCTGCGCCAGATCCTCAGCGCCGTCGGTCGGGTGAACGACATGGAAGGCCGCGCCCTGCGCGACGGCGGCCCGGTCGGCCTGCCCGCCGACCTGATGGCGATGAAGGCCGCGGCGCTGCTGCGCCCGGGCGAGTACGTCAACCTCGGCATCGGCCTGCCGACGCAGGTGTCCAACTACGTCGGCGAGGGCGTCACCCTGCACGCCGAGAACGGCATCCTCGGCTACGGCGCTTTCCCGCCCGAGGGCGAAGAGGACATCGACCTCTACAACGCCAGCGGCCAACTGGTCAGCGCCGTGCCCGGCACCGCCTACTTCGACTCCACCGTGTCGTTCGCGATGGCGCGCAACGGGCGCGTCTCGACCGTCATCCTGGGGGCCTTCGAGGTCGCCCAGAACGGCGACCTGGCGAACTGGAGCACGCCGCAGGGCAGCGGCGGCATCGGCGGCGCGATGGACCTGGCCGCCGGCGGCGCCCGCATCATCGCGCTCTGCTACCACAACGAGCGCAACGGCCAGTCGAAGCTGGTGGAGCGCCTCACCTATCCGGCCACCGCCCTGGGCTGCGTCACCTCGGTGGTCACCGACCTCGCCTGGATCGACGTCGAGCGCGAGGGCTTCCTGCTGCGCGAGGTCGCGCCCGGGATCACGGTCGACGACGTGCGCGCCGCCACCGCCGCGCCGCTGCGCGTCGCGGCCGACGTCGGCGAGATGCAGTTCGGCTGAAGCCGCTCAGCTCGCGCCGGAGTACGCGTCGTTCATGCCGTACTTCGGGAACGCGCCCCAGAAGCCGTGCTCGTGCAGGCCGAAGCCGACGCGGCGGTCGCTGGCTTCGAAGCGGGCGACGTGGTCGACGACGCCGTACTGGCCGAAGCCAGCGATCTCGTCGACCTCCTTGACCAGCCCCTGTACCACCAGCTCGCCCTGGTACATGCCGTGGCGCCAGTCCTGCTCCATGCCGTAGCCGGTGCCGACGGCGATGAACGCGGTCAGCAGCGGGGTCGCGCGCACCTGCAGCTCTCCTCCCGGCGCCTGTGGGAAGCGCAGCAGCGACGAGGTCACCAGCCGCGTGCCGGGGTTGAGGGTGTGCTCGTACTCCGGCCGCCCGAGCCATTCGGGCTCGCGCTCGCGGTCGTTCCAGATGCGGACCGCTTCCTCGATCGGTCGCTCGCCGCTGGCGGTCTCGTTGAGGATGTAGAGGATCGAGTAGTCGGCGAACTGCATCGGCGAGTAGTTCCACATGCCGGTGAGCTGTCCCTCGCCCTGGCGGATGCCGGGATGCTCGGCCTCGCCCACCGGGCGCACGCCCCAGGAGCGGTCGCGCGTGCCCCACCAGCGCTCCGGCGTGATCGCGAAGGTCTCGTCGCCGACGCGTAGGCTGCCGGTCCAGCAGCCGGTCTGCGCGAAGCGCATGGTGTCGAACAGCACCCGCCCGTGCTTGCGGATGTACTGTCGCGGCTCGAGGAAGGCGCGGATCGCGCCCTGCCAGACGAGGTCGCAGGAGAGGCTGTGCTCGCTCGGCTCGAGCACGAAGCGGACGCGCTCGAGCCCCTCGAGCACCTCGACGCGGAATGGACCGACGCTGGTGTCCATGCGGTCGCCCAGGACGCGCGACGCGCGCACCACGTGGTGGCGGCCCCGGCGCGTCACGCAGGTGAAGGCATCCTGCACCGCCAGATTGGGATACTGGCCCAGGCCCATGACCATGAAGAGCGTGTCGTCGCAGCCGTGCAGGTTGAAGTAGTAGCGGTCGTAGAAGTTGCGGTCGCTGGTGCCGACGTGGCGGATCACCTCGGCGAGTTGGTGCAGCGGGTAGTCGTCCATCGATGAGAGCATGACGTCCTCCGGGAGGCGGGTGGGGCGGCGAACGCCGCGGGCTCACTCCTGCGCGGTCTTCTGCAGCCGGGTGAGGTCGTACTTCTGCTCGCGCAGCCGCGCCAGGATGCCGTCGTAGACCGCCGGGTCCAGTTGCGGCGAGCGCGACAGGATCCAGAGGAAGTCACGGCTGGGGTGGCCGACGACGGCCCAGCGGTACGCGGGGTCGAGGTCGATGATCCAGTAGTCGCCCCAGAAGGGCCAGAGAAAGCTGACCTCGAGCTTGGCGTTGCTCTTCTCGTCGACCACGCGCGCGACGCCGGAGGCGATCCTCTCGGGCCCGTCGAGCGCGCCGTCGCGGCACAGGTTGACGACGGCGATGTCGCCGTCGCCGCCGAGGGCGTAGCGCGCGCGGGTGGCGACGCAGCCCTGCTGCCAGCGCTGCGGGAAGCTCGCGATCTCGAACCAGGTACCGACGTAGCGCAGCAGGTCGACGTGCGGCACGGTCTCGAGCGGCGGCAGGCCTTCGCGCGAGGTGGTGGTGGAGCAGCCGGCGAGCGCGAGGACCGCGAGGAAGACGACGAGGCAGCAACGCATGCGCGCTACCCTACGCGGTCGGAGGAGAATGCAAAAGGCGGACGACTGGCGTCGACGGCATCGCGCCGGGCGGTTGGTCGACTCGCGCGTGCTTCTCAAGTTCCGCCGAAGCGAATCTCGATCTGGTCGATCGCCACCTTGTCCGCGCCGCCGCCGTCGCGCCGGCCGCCGGCCGGGACCACCAACCGCGCCAGGGCGGTGTCGGCGCTCTCTCGCCAGAGGAGCGTGCGCGTCGGCTCTCCCGGGTAGTGCGGCGCCGGCAGGCTGCCGAGGGTGATCTCGCGCAGGCGCGCGACCTGGCCGCCGGCGAGCTCGCGCGCCGCGTCGTTGAGAACCAGCGCCATGTTGCGCGGCCCGTGGACCAACGGCGCCGGGTTGCCCGGCCGCGTCTCGAAGTGGGTGGTGTTCCAGTCGCCCGACGGCAGCGCCCAGTCGAAGGTCGTGTTCGGCGGTGTGTCGTGCTCGACCACGACGTCGGGCGCGCGCTCCGGCATGGCGATGCGGGGCGGCGCGAGCTTGCCGAGCGCCTCCGAACCGCAGCCGAGCAGGAAGAGCAGCATCCAGCCCTCGGCCAGGCGCCCGCCGCCGGCGAGGTCGTCGACCTCGAAGGCGAAACGCACCAGCGCGTGGCCCTTCGAGGTTCCGCCGACCTCGGTGAAGGCGCAGCCGACGCGCGCCGCGCCCGCGCGCGGCAGTGGGCGCGCGAAGCGGACGTGCCCCGAGCCCCAGCGGCCGACCTCCTGCCAGGCGGCGTAGCCGCCGATCAGCCTCTCCATCACCTCGTCGCGGTTGCGCGCCAGCAGGGCGCCGTTGAACGCGACCATCGGATGCCCGGCGCTGGTGGAGTCGGGCAGCATCAGCGGCCGGTCGCGCGGGTCGTCGATCGCGCAGCCGGCGGCGCGCGCGATCATCTGCGACCTCGACCAGTCCCAGGTGAACTCGTAGGGGCTGAAGCGCGCCCCCACCACGCCGCGGTCGACCTGACGCTCGGGCATCGATCAGCGCAGCCGCTCCAGCGCTTCGCTGCGGCAGCCGGGCGGCGCGTTGACCGGATTGCAGCGCGCCGGCGCACCGCCCGGCATCTCGACGAAGTAGGGAGTTCCGAACGACGGGCTCGGCACCGGGAAGTCGGTGCTGACGAACTGCGCGCCGCTCGCCAGGGCGGCGTCGCGCTGGGTGGTGTCGTTGGCGCGCGCCTGCACCGTGTCGGCGTCGGCGCGGGTGCGCACGATGTACCCCGCCGCGACCAGCGCCGCGATCGCCGCCGGATCGGGCAGCGGATCGTTCATCTTCACGAAGGCCGACTCGGGCGATCCCGGCGGAGAGTCGGTGAACATCACCCGGCCCTGCAGCGAGGGATGCCCGGCGATGTAGGCGTCGCGCTTGCTGCCGCCGTTGTCGAGCGCGAACAGCACGCGCCCGCGGACGGCGCCCAGGCGGGGCCAGCCGAGCTCGAGCACGCCCTGCTCGAGCGTCGCCCGGCCACGCCGGATGTCGTCGGGCGTGATCAGACGGCGCGGGCCGAAGACCGAGCGGATCTCGGCATCGATGGCGTCGAGCTCCGCCGCGCCGATCGGAATGGGGGTGGCGAAGCCGAAGTCGAACGGATCGGGGATGGTGTCGTCCTTGGCCTCGACCAGCACCATGATCGGCAGGTGACGCGGATTGCGCAGCGACCACTGGCGGATCGCCTTGAGGCAGTCGCGGAAGGTGAAGCAGGTGGTCTCGAAGTCGAGGTCCTGGACGTGCAGCACCTTGAAGCCCGGCTGGTAGAGCTCCGGGATCAGCGTTTGCGGATCCTGCCCGATCGCGATCAGGCCGCCGCGGCGGGCGTACAGGCCCCCGGCCGGGTCGGCGAACACGTCGAGCTCGATCTGGCGGATGCCCTGGCTCTCGAACTGGTCGCCGAGGGGGAGATGGGAGTACTCCCAGGCGAGAAACTGCGAGTCGAACGCCAGCAGCGTCGACAGCAGCGTCGGCTGCGGCTGCAGGTGGTAGCTGTTGTGGCTGCCCAGCACCTGGATCTCGTTCAGCGCGACGCAGTTGCGGGCGATGCGATGGCGCAGGCCGCGCAGCCGGCGCTCGCTCGCCCCCTGCAGCTCGAGCTGCTCGAGGCGGGTTTCGAGCTGGGGACAGGTCGGACGCTTGCCCGGGAGGTCGCGCGCCGACGCCCCGGCCGCCATCAGGACCAGGGCGCAGAGCGCGAACGACGAATGACGGACCATGACGTGACGCACGAGCAACCTCCCCCGCCGATTCGCTGCGAAGCAGGACCGGCCTTCGAGCCGTAGCACGCCCGCGAAGCTGGAAGGAAGCGAAGAAATGGCGGTCAGGGACGCGAGCCGCTGGCGCGCAACTCGAAAGCGCGTTCCACCCAGTGGATCAGCTCATCGGCGGTGAAGGGCTTGTGGAGCACGGCGAGGATGCCGTCCGCCTCGGCCTGCGCGTCCGCCAGGGCCTCGAAGTGGCCGGTGATCATCACCGCCGGGATGCCCCGGCCCTCGAAGCGCAGCCGCCGCACCAGTTCGAGGCCGCTCATCCCGGGAAGGCGCACGTCGACCACCAGGCAGCCGGCTCGGGCGAGGTCGGGGCTGGCGAGCAGAGCGTCGGCGGACGAGAAGCCCTCCGTCTCCAGCCCCGCCGACGCCAGCAGGAGCTGCAGGGAGTCCAGAACCACCGGATCGTCATCGACGACGAACACTCTGTACGGAAGGCTCATCGGGCCCGCAGCACGCTCCCATCCATGATCGATCTTCTGGCACGCGACCGGGGCTGTGACGGTCCCCGGCCCGCGACAGCTTTGGCATATGGCGAAGGGGCGGGCAACCCGATCGCCGCTGCCTCAGCGACGGACGAGGGCGCGGGTGCGTGCGAGGGCGTCCTGCCAGCGCGCCATCGTCGCGGGCCCCTTCTCCCAGCTCTCGTGGGCGAAGTAGCAGAGGAGGCGATCGGCGACGCCGTCGTACTTCTCGACCAGCTTGCGGGGCAGGTCGTCCCAGGAGCTGGTGACGGCGTACACCTCGAGCATCTCGTCGGTGACGGTCGCGGCCATGCCGGCGATGTCGCCGGCGCGCTGCAGCTCGTGCAGGCGCTCCGACACGCCGTGCCAGCCGTGCAGCTCGAACACCTGGGCGTAGGTGCGGGTGGAGCCGTAGAAGGCGATCTGGAAGCGCGCCCGCTGCCGCCACTCGGCTCGCTCCTCCTCGCTGTCGCCGACGATGGTGAAGACCGGGCAGGCGAGGGCGACGTCGGCGGCCCGACGGCCGGCTCGCGCCGCGCCGGCGGCGACGCTCGGGCGCACCACCTCGTCGAGATAGCGGCGAGAATGGAAGGGATGGACGTGGATACCGTCCGCCACCTCGCCGGCGGCGCGCAGCATCCACGGCCGCACGGCGGCGAGGTAGATGGGCGGGTCCGGAAAGGGAATCGGTCCCGGGTTCCACATGCCGAGCAGGCTGAAGTTGTAGAAGTCGCCCTTGAAGTCGAGCTTGGCCTCGCCGCGGAAGGCGCGGAAGATGGCGCGCAGGGCCAGCACGTACTCGCGCAGGCGCGAGCCCGGGTGGTCGTAGACGGTCGAGAAGCGACGCTCGATGTGCGCCTTCACCTGCGTGCCGAGGCCGAGGATGAAGCGGCCGCCGCTGGCCTCGGCGAGCTCCCAGGCCGTCTGCGCGGTGATCATCGGGCTGCGCGGGAAGGCGACCGCGACGGCGGTGCCGATGTCGAGCTCGGGTGCGGCGAGCGTGCTGGCGGCGCAGGCCAGGTAGGCGGTGCGACCCGATTCGGCCATCCACAGGCCGTCGAAGCCGGCGCGGGCGAGGTCGCGCGCCCGCTCGCCGGCGCGGTGCAACTCGATGGCGGAACCGAAGGCGTCGATCTTCATGGGCGCTCCATAGTGGATCGCGGCGCGTTCTGTCGATGGCCGAAGCGGGTCGCGCGCGGGAGCTCAGCCGCCGATGCGCACCTCGGTGCGGCCCGCCAGCGGCGAGAGATCGCCCCCGCTGCGCGCCAGCAGCTCGCGCGGCGTGATCGCGCCGATGCCGTCCTCCAGCAGGCCGAGGGCGTGCGCGAGGCGCGCGACGACGCGCTCGGGCGCAACTCCGAGATCTCGCAGCCCCGCGAGCGTGTGGCGGGGGGCGCGCTTCTGCAGACGCTCGCCCCGTTCGTCGAGCACCAGCGGCAGGTGCGCCCAGCCCGGCGCCTGGCCGCCGAGCATCTCCGCCAGCAGCGCCTGCCGCGGCGCCGAGCCGAGCAGATCGACGCCTCGGACCACCTCGGTCACCGCCATCTCCAGGTCGTCGACCACGACCGCGAGCTGATAGGCGTAGACTCCGTCGCCGCGGCGCAGGACGAAGTCGCCCACCGCGTGCGCCGGGTTCTGCCGCAGCCGCCCCTGCCAGCGGTCGGCCACCACCACCTCGCGCTCCGGCAGAGCCAGGCGCACGGCCGGCGGTCGCTTCCAGGCGCGCTCTGCCATCCCGTGCCGGCGGCAGGTGCCGGGGTAGCGCGGCCCCTCCTCGCCGGCGTGCGGCGCGCTGGCGACGCCGGCGATCTCGCGTCGCGAGCAGTCGCACAGGTACACCAGGCCGCGCTCCGCCAGCGCCGCGATCGCCGCCTCGTAGCGCGCCGTGCGCTGCGACTGGCGGTAGGGAGCGTGCGGGCCGCCGCGTTCCGGGCTCTCGTCCCAGTCGAGGCCGAGCCAGGCGAGGTCGCGCATCTGCCCCGCTTCGCAGCCGGCCACCACCCGCGCCGTGTCGATGTCCTCGACCCGCAGGACGAGACGCCCGCCCTCGGCGCGGGCGCGCAGCCACGCGACCAGCGCCGCCGCCGCCGATCCGAGGTGCAGATCGCCCGTCGGCGACGGGGCAAAGCGTCCGCGGTACGACATCGCCGACTCATACCAACTCGCCGCCCACGGTACGAAATCCGCCGACGGCGCGCAGTCCGTCGCGCACCGCGCCATCCGTCCGTACCGCGCAGTTCGTTCGTACCGCGCAATCGGAGCCGCGACCGTCAGGGAGCGGTTGGCCTCGCGCTGGCACGCAGCCAACCGCTCGCCGACGGTCGCGGCTCCGATTCGGTGGTTCTACGCGCGCTGGCGGGCGGGGCGGAAGCGGCGGGCGGCCGGACGCGCGTTCGGCGGCGGCGCGCTCGCACGCACCGCCGCGGGCATCGGCGCGACCTCGTGCGCCCTGCGCTCCAGCGCCTCGCCCAGGTGGCGCTCGATGGCGCGCAACTGGCCGTGCTCCTCGGGCGCAGCGAAGCTGGACGCGTGGCCGCCGGCGCCGGCGCGCGCGGTGCGGCCGACGCGGTGCACGTAATCCTCGACCGTCGACGGCAGGTCGAAGTTCACCACCCGCTGGATCTCGGCGACGTCGATGCCGCGCGCGGCGATGTCGGTGGCGACCAGGATGCGGTAGCGACCGCTGCGGAAGCCCTCCAGCGCTTCGCGCCGCTGCGACTGCGAGCGATCGGCGTGCAGGCGCTGCACCGGGTGACCGGCGTTGCGCAGTTGGCGCGCCAGGCGGTCGGAGCGGTGCTTGGTGCGGGTGAACACCAGCATCGAACCGGCGTGCTGCTCGACCAGGGAGAGCAGCAGCGGCGCCTTCTGCGGCGCGTCGACGAGGTAGACGTCCTGCGTCGCCCGCCGTGGCGGACGCGCCAGCTCGCCGACGTCGACCCGCACCGGATTGCGCAGGTGCATGCGCACCAGCGCTCCCAGGTCGGGCGGCAGGGTGGCGGAGAAGAGCAGCGTCTGACGTTGCGTCGCCGCCGGCAGCGCCCGCAGGATGCGGTCGAGCTGCGGCTTGAACCCCATGTCGAGCATGCGGTCGGCTTCGTCGAGCACGAGAATGCGCACGCTCTGCAGCGAGGCGGTGCCGCGCTCGAGATGATCGACCAGGCGACCGGGCGTGGCGACGAGGATCGCCGGCCGGCGGCGCAGGGCGTCGAGCTGCGGGCCGAAGCCCACGCCGCCGACGATCAGGGCGGCGCGCAGGCCGGTGCCCAGCCGCGTCGCCCAGTGGTGGATCTGCTCGGCCAGCTCGCGCGTCGGCGCCAGCACCAGCGCGGCCTCGCCGCGCTCGGCGGCGGCGCGCAGCCGCTCGATGGTGGGGATGAGGAAGGCCGCGGTCTTGCCGGTGCCGGTCTGAGCCGTGCCGATGACGTCGCGCCCGGCGAGAGCCGCCGCGACGGTGCCCGCCTGGATCGGCGTCGGCGCCTGATAGCCCGCCGCCTCGAGAGCGTCGCGCATCGGCGCGGAGAGAGGGAAGCCGGAGAAGTCGGCGGGGGTGGAAGGAGATGGATTCATGGACCTCGAAGTGCGAACGGTCCGGCGCGCGCAGTGCGGCGCGGGAGCGTCGTCGTTGAGACGGCCGCCGCCGAGCCCGCGCCTGTCGCGGAGTCTGCGGTCACTGGACCGTCGAATGATTGCGTTGCCGGCGCGGTCCCAAAAGGAACCTTTCCGTGAACGAGAAGCGCACCAGAGAGAGATCTCGGTGGTGACCTCTCAGCCGAACAACGCGCGCACCATAGCAAGCGGCCTCCGTCGGCACAATGGCCCGGCGCCCCTGCCTCCCCAACTGCCAACCGCCCAACCGCGTCACCGCCTACGAGAAGCCCTCAGCGGCTGTTCCCCCTGGGACGCCCGTCGACCAGCATGTGGCGCGCACTCTCGGAGATCGCCACGACCGCCGGGTTCTGCAGGCGGCGCTCGGCGGAGATGACGTAGAAGCGCTCGCGCACGGCGTCCGTGCGACCGACGACGCGTACGCCGTACTGGCGCCGCACCTCGGACTCGATCGCCGTCGGCGCGGCGAAGATGCCGACGCCCGCCTGCCCGAAGACCTTCAGCAGCGCGCTGTCCTCGAACTCGCTGCGGACCTCGGGCCGGATCCCCTCGCTGGCGAACCACTGGTCGAGCATGCGCCGCAGCGGCGTGTGTTCCACCGGCAGGACCATGGGCGCACCATCGAGCGAGCGCGGAAAGCGTCGGCGATGGGCGTCGGCGAGCGCCGGGGTGCCGAAGAAGCTGACGCCGCACTCGCCGAGCAGGTGGTTGAAGGCTTTCACCCGGGCCCCCGGGACGATCGGGGCGTCGGCGACGACCAGGTCGAGCTCGTGGGTGGCCAGCTTTGCGAGCAGGCGATCGTAGTGATCCTCGTGGCAGACGATGCGCACCGGCTCGGGTAGCTTGAGAGCCGGCTCCAGGAGGCGAAAGGCGATCAGTTTCGGCACCACGTCGGAGACCCCGACGCGGAGGGTCGTCGGGCGACCCGTCGGCCGTCCCTTGAGCGTGTCCAGCAGCTCGCGCCCGATGCCGAAGATCTCGTCCGCATAGCGGAACACCAGCCGGCCGGTGTCGGTGAGGACCATTTGACGCCCCTCGCGCCGGAACAGTCGCTCGCCGAGGGTGTCCTCGAGGATGCGGAGCTGGCCGCTGACGGTGGGCTGCGCCAGCCGCAGCTCTGCGGCCGCGGCCGACACGCTACCCTCGCGCGCGATCGTCCAGAAGTACAGGAGGTGGTGGTAGTTGAGCCATTCCATCGCCGCACCTGTCTAGCTCGCGCTCGTCGTTCGCGCACGTCGGACGGGTCCCACCGGTGCGGGAATCGGATTGGAGAGCGCGATCGAATCGGGATTGCCGATGATCGGTTCGCGAATTATCTATGGGCAGACGGCGCTGACAGAAGGCGGGTCCGTCGCTATCGTCTCGGCCGCGAAGCGACGTCCCTCGCCCGCGCCCCGAAGCTTCATGCAAGACCAGACCGACTCCATTCCGCACTCGGCGAAGGGTAGCTCCTCCCACGGGCCGGCACCCCATCGCCGCCTGCTGCGGCTGTTCCGACCGGACCGTTCCGACGTCGCCGTCATCCTTCTGATGTCGGTCGTCAACGGCATCCTCCTGCTCGCGACACCGCTGGCGGTCGATTCGCTGGTGAACAACATCGCCTTCGGCGGGCAGGAGGGCGTGTACCTGCAGGCGCTGCTCGTCCTGTCGCTCGCCCTCTTCGCCTTCCTGGTGTTGCTGGCGATCCTGCGCGCGGCGCAGCACTGGGTGATGGAGGTGATCCAGCAGCGCCTGTTCGTGCGCGTCACCGCAGATCTCGCCTACCGCCTGCCGCACACGCAGGCGGTGGCGCTCGAGCGCAGCCGATCCCCCGAGCTGGTGAACCGCTTCTTCGAAGTCGTCACGGTCCAGAAGAGCAGCGCGATGCTGCTGCTCGAGGGTGTGAACCTGGCGCTCTCGACGCTCATCGGCCTCGTCGTGCTCGGCTTCTACCATCCGTTCCTGCTCGCCTTCGACCTGGTGCTGATCTCGGCCCTGTCGTTCGTGGTGTTCGCGATGGGGCGCAATGCGGTGCGCACGAGCATCCGGGAATCCTATGCCAAGCACGCCGTCGCCGGCTGGTTGGAGCAGGTGGCGTTGTTCCCCGTCCTGTTCAAGAGCCGGGGCGCGGCCGAGCTCGCCTGCCAACGCGCCGACGCGCTGGCGCGCGACTACCTGGTGGCGCGCCAGACGCACTTCCGCATCCTGCTGGGGCAGATCATCGGTCTGTTGGCGCTGCAGGCGATCGCCAGCGCCGGCCTTCTGACCCTCGGCGGTGCGCTCGTCCTGCGCGGCGAGCTCACCCTCGGCCAGTTGGTCGCGAGCGAGCTGATCGTCGGCGCGATCGTCGCCTCGGTCGCCAAGTTCGGCAAGCACCTGGAGGCCTGGTACGACGGCCTCGCCGCGGTCGACAAGCTCGGCACCATCACCGATCTGCCGCTCGAGCGCGAGAGCGGCGAGGTGCCGCCGCCGCCGGCGGGGCCTGCCGAGGTCCGGGCGGAGCGCATCTCCTTCGCCTACGACCCCGCCCGGCCGGTGCTGCAGGATCTCTCCTTCCACTTCCGGCCGGGGGCGCGCGTCGCGATCGTCGGAGCGGCCGGCTATGGCGCCAGCACCCTGCTCGATCTGCTCTACGGCCTGCGCCAGCCGCAGGAGGGGTTCCTGCAGATCGACGGCGTCGACCTGCGGCACTGGCCGCCGGCGGTGCTGCGCCAGCGGGTCGCGCTGGTGCGCGGCGACGAGATCGTCGAGGGCACGATCGCGGAGAACGTCCGCCTGGCGCGCACCGACATCTCGCTCGCCGAGGTGCGCCAGGCGCTGGATCAGGTGGGTTTGACCGAGGCGATGCTGGAGCTGCCCGACGGCCTCGAGACCCGCCTCTCGTTCGGTGGGCGGCCGCTCTCGAGCAGCCAGCGCACGCGCCTGGTGCTGGCGCGCGCGATCGTTGCGCGGCCGCGCCTCCTGCTGCTCGACGAGACCCTCGAGGGGCTCGACCTCGAGACCGTCGCCGAGCTCGAGCGCTCCCTGTTCGGCCGAGACAATCCCTGGACGCTGGTGCTGGTCACACGCGATCCCGACCTCGTGCGGCACTGCGACCAGGTCGTCCGTCTGGGCGAATGCCACCTGAGCCAGTCGCCGCCCGTGCCTCGACCCCTACGCGCATGATCCCGGATCCGCACCGCCTCGAGCCGAGCGACCCGATGCCGCTGCTCGACCAGCGCGCGGGCTTCTCGGCGTTCGAGCTGACTCCCTCGTCGCGCCGGCTGCGGCGCTTCAGCCGCGGCCTGTTCGCGCTCTTCGTCCTGCTGCTGGTCGGCCTGATCTTCCTGCCCTGGCAACAGTTCGTGCAGGGCAGCGGGCGGGTGATCGCCTACGATCCGTTCGAGCGCGCCGTCACCGTCGAGGCGCCGCTGGGAGGCCGGGTGCAGCGCTCCTACGTGGTCGAGGGCCAGTCGGTGCGCGAGGGCGAGGAGCTCTTCGATCTGGTCGACAACGATCCCAACCTGCTCGCCAACCTGCGCCAGCAGCGCCAGGCCGCCGAGGCGCGGCGGCAGGCGGCGACGGAGCGGGTCGCCTCGCTCGACGCCCAGCTCGCAGAGCTCGAGCGCGCTCTGCCGCTGGCGGTGGAGGCGGCGCAGACGCGCCTGGACGCCGCCCGCTTCGCGGCGGTGACGGCGCGACAGCAGTTGGAACGCATCGGGTCGCTCTACCGGGACTCGCGCGGTCTGGCGTCGCAGCGCGACTACGAGCTCGCGCTGCTGGAGCGCGACCGCGCCGCCGCCGAGCTGGTGCGAGCCGAGGCCGAGCTGAAGCGCGCCGAGGTCGACGTGCGCGCCTCGATCAACAGTGGCACGGCGGGGCGCGAGGCGGCGCGCGCCGACCTCGCTGCCGCCGAGCAGGCACTGGTCTCGCTCGACATCCAGATCAACCAGACGCAGATGCAGCGGGTCACCGCGCCGCGCGCCGGCGTCGTCTTCCGGGTGCAGGCGACCGAGGGCACGTACCTACGCGCCGGTTCACCGCTCTGCACGATCATTCCGGAAACGGCGAACCGCATGGTCGAGCTGTGGCTCGAGGGCAACGACATGCCGCTGGTGCGATCGCGTGAGGTCGATGCCGAGGGCAACGTCGTGCAGGCCGGCAGCCCGGTGCGGCTGCAGTTCGAGGGCTGGCCGGCGATCCAGTTCGTCGGTTGGCCGTCGGCCGCCATCGGCACCTTCGGCGGCGAGGTGGTGCTGATCGACCCGACCGACGACGGCAAGGGCAAGTTCCGCGTGCTGGTGGCCGAGAAGCCCGACGCCATCCGCGAGGTCGACGGCGACACCCGCACGATCGAGTGGCCCGGGGATCGCTGGCTGCGACAGGGAGTGCGCGCCAACGGCTGGGTTCTGCTGCAGCGCGTGCCGCTGTGGTTCGAGGTCTGGCGCCAGATGAACGGCTTCCCACCGGCGCTGAGCGAGGACTTGATCGAGGAGAAGAAGGTGTGACGGGTCGCGTTGCACTCATCGCCGCGGTCACGCTTGCCGTCGCCCTCGACTCGCCCGCTCGCCCGGCCGTTGCCGCCGAGGCCGCGCCGCTCGCGCTCGAGGAGGTCCTGTCCTCGGTGACGCGGCGCTACCCGCCGCTGCTGGCCGCACTGATCGAGCGCGACATCGCCGACGGCCGCCTGCAGAACGCCCGCGGCGCGTTCGACCTCAGCCTCTTCAGCAAGGTCTACGGCAACCCCGCCGGCTACTACCAGTACGGCACCCTCGACCTCGGCGTCGAGCAGTTCACCGGGCTGTGGGGCAGCACGATCTTCGGCGGCTACCGCCTGACGTTCGGCGACGTGCTGCCGGAGTACTACTGGAACCGCACCCAGGAAGCGGGCGAGCCGCGGGTGGGTTTCAGCGTGCCGCTGTTGCGCGACGGCGCCATCGACCGCCGCCGCGCCAACCTGAGCAAGGCGGAGCTCGACCGTGCCCTCGCCGATCCGGTCATCGCCCGCCAGCGCATGGATTTCATCCGCGCCGGCACCGTCGGGTACTTCAACTGGCTGGCCGCCGGCCAGCGCTGGCAGCTCGCCGAGAGCCTGCTGCGCATCGCCGCCGAGCGCACCGACGGCCTCGAGCGCCAGGCGCAGGCCGGCCTGATCGCGCCCATCGTCCTCACCGACAACCGCCGGCTGGTGGTGGCGCGCGAGATCGGCGTCGTGCAGGCGCGCCGCCGCTTCGAGGGCGCGGCGCTGGCGCTGTCGCTCTTTCTGCGCACCGAAGGGGATGAGCCGCTGGTGGCGTCGCGCGCGCGCCTGCCCGCGGACTTCCCCGCGATCGAACCGGTCGACCCGGACCGGGTCGAGAGCGACGTCGATCGCGCGCTGGCGCGCCGCCCGGAGATCGACCGCCTGCAGCTCGCGCTCGAGAAGCTCGAGGTCGACCGCCGCCTGGTCCGCAACCAGTTGCAGCCCAACCTCGATGCCGCCGTCACCGTCAGTCAGGACTTCGGCGAGAAGATCTACTTCGACAAGTCGGACCTCGAGGTGCAGGCGGGCGTCGAGTTCAAGGTTCCGGTGCAGCGCAGTGAGGCCAAGGGCCGCCTGGCCGAGGTCGAGGGCCAGATCGCGCAGCTCTCGAACGAGCAGCGCTTCGCGCGCGACCGCATCCGCACCGAGGTGCTCGACGCCTTCTCGGCGGTGTTGGCGGCGCACGAGCAGATCCGCCAGACGCGGCTCAACGCCGAGCTCGCGGTGGAGCTGCAGTCGGCCGAGGAGGAGCGCTTCCGCAAGGGCGCCATCGACCTGCTGGCCCTGCAGTTGCGCGAGCAGGCCGCCTTCGACGCGCAGACGCTCGCGGTAGACGCGCTGGCCGAGTACTTCCGCGCCCTCGCCGACTACCGCCTCGCGACCGCGGCGGCGCTGGCGGAGAGCTGACACACGGACGTGACGGCGGTCGAGTGAGCGGCCAGTTCCGGCAGCACCGCGGCCTCAGAGCCGGGACATGATTCCCAGCCGTGCGAAGCCACCGCGCCGCCCGCGCCGTAGGGCGTCTAAGGCGGTGCTGGCAAGGCACTTGCTGCGACGAAGGGCGATGCCTCCTCTGTCCGCACTCCCGCGCCGACTGGCCTGCTTGCCGTTGCGGCGAGCCATCGTCGCTCCGGCCCTGGCGGTGCTGCTCGTCGCATTGCTCGCGGCGGCCTGCCCTTGCCCGGCGCAGGCCGGGCGACGGTGTCACGTCACTGGCGGGAACGTCGACGGACGGGGGTGTCACGGTTGCTCGGGAGCGCAGGGCTGCGAGGACCACCGGGGCACCAGCGGGGAGCACCTCTGCTGCGCCGCCGCCGGCGAGCGCGCCACGCGCTCCGAGACGCTGCCCCTGCCGCAGGCTGGCGACGCCGTCGCGCTGGCGCCGCCGCCCGTGTGCCATCGGGAAGCCTTCTCCGCGCCGATCCCGAGCCAGCCGCGCGCCGCCCTCGGCGGCCCACCCGTCTATCTCCGCAAGCGATCTCTGCTGCTCTGATCCCGGCCGAGGATGCGCGCGCCTCCGTGCACGCCGCAGTCATGCGTCCTCGCTCCGCGCCCGGCCCCACCTCGGGTGCCGCCGGCGCGGGTATCCGGTTCCCAGAACAGCAACTACGGAGATTGAAGCCATGACCCTTTCGAACTCGAAGTCCACCGCGCGGCGCCTCGTCGCCGCTGCCACCCTCGCCATTGCGATCACCACGGCCTTCGCCAGCCCAGTGCTCGCTCAGGTCACCGAGCAGAACGTGGCGGCGAAGATCGCCGCGGCGACGACGCCCGCCGATCACGAGGCGATCGCTGCCTTCTACAGGAGCGAAGCGGCGGCCGCGGCCGCCAAGGTGAAGACCCACGAAGCCATGGCGGCGTCCTACAAGACCGCCGGCAAGTTCGGCCCCGGTCTGGCCGACCACTGTCAGACCCTGATCCGCGAGTACACCGCCGCGGAAAAGGACTACACCAAGTTGGCCGAGCAGCACGAGGCTCTCGCCAAGGCCGGCAAGTGAGTGACCGGGCGGTCGCGGTCGCGCGACCGCGGCCGCCCCGTCGAATCGCCCGGGCGCGCGGCGAGCGACTCGTGCTCGCCGCTTCCCGGTCTCACTCGCTGCAGACGACACCTCAACTCTTGCCAACGGAGGGAATCGGCGATGCCCTCGGATCGCATGCAACGGATCCTCTTCGCCGTCGGTGACCACGCGGCGGGGGCCCTGACGGGCGCTGCGACCGCTGCGGCCGTGCGTGCCGCGGTCAGTCCGAACCAGGACATGGCCCTCGCGATGGTCGCCGGAATGGTGCTCGGGATGGTGGTGCACGTCGCGATCGGCGCGGCGCTGTCGCCGCTCGTGGGCTTCTTCCATCTCATGGTGCCGGGAAGCCTCGTCGGCATGTACGGCGGGATGATATTCGCGATGCGCGACAGCATGCAGCACCCAACCGGATCGCTCGGCACGGCCGTTCTCGTCGGTGCCGTGTTCGGGATGCTCGTCGTCGCCGGCGTGCAGCTCTACGACCGCGCCATCCGTCCGGTCGGGACCGCATCCGCATGAGGGCCGGGTCATGGACACCGCCTGCCAGGCAACCTGGAATCGACTCAGCCGCACCTACGACTGGGTGACCTCCGGTGACGAACGCCGCTTCGGCCCTGCAAAGCGCCGTCTCTTCGCGCGGATGAAGGGTCGATGCCTGATGCTCGCTACCGGCACCGGCAACGACTTCCGACATTTCCCCGCGGGACTCGACGTCACGGCGATCGACATCAGCCCCGCCATGATCGAGCGCGCCACGTGGCGCGCGGCGGCGTACGACGGGCGGCTGGAGCTGCGGGTCATGGACGCGCAGGCGCTGGAGTTTCCCGACGCGACCTTCGACACGGTGGCGACCGCGTGCACCTTCTGCTCGGTACCGGATCCCCTGCTCGGTCTGCGTGAGCTACGCCGCTGCCTGCGCCCCGGAGGGACGTTGCTGATGTTCGAGCACGTGCGCAGCCGCGTGGGGCCGATTGCGCTGCTCCAGGATCTCATGACCCCGGTGTTGCGCGTTCTCGGGCCCGAGATGAACCGCGACACGGTGGCCAACGTCCTGCGCGCCGGATTCGAGCTCGTGCGGGAGGAGAACGTCTACTTCGACGTCGTCAAGGCCATCGAGGCGCGAAGCCCTGGCCCGATGGGAGGATCGGATCCCTGATCCGATCCTGCGGCTGCGAGACGCTCGACACGGCAAGGCGTACCGTTGAACACCGGCATGCCGCAGAAGCGGTCGCGCACGCGGTCGTCGTGCAGGAAGTTCACGTTGACGCCGGGGTGCCGGCGGCTCGTGTTCGTACCACTGTCGTAGTTGTGGCCCCAGAACTGGTGGATCACGACGACTCCCGGGCGAACGTCGGAGGAGAGGCGGACGCCGATCTCGATCGCGCCCGCGGCCGACGTCACCCGGACGCGGTCGCCTTCGTCCACTCCGACTCGTGCCGCATCCGACGGGTGCAGCGTGGCCCAGTTGCCCTTCATCATCTCCATGAGGGGGCCGATGTTGTGTGTCCAGGAATTGTAGCCGGCCAGCCGGCGTGCGCCCGAGATGAGGACGAAGGGGAACTCCTCGCTGGTCGACGGTGGCGTCGCCAGAGCTTCGGGGAGCGCGTCGGCGAGATCCGGCGGGGCCAGGTGGAGCTTGTGGTCGGAGGTCCGCAGGTGGCGCGCGAAGAACTCACCCCAGCGCATCTCGTCCGTACGGATGCCTCCCTCGCTCGCCTTCAGGCGCCCGAGGCGCAGCTTCGGAAACAGCAGATATCGATAGAGGAGATCCTCGCCGAAGCCGACACCGATCCTGTCGAGCAGTCGCGCCGCGCCGTCGAGCAGGGGATCGTTGAGGAACGGCACCCCTGCGTGGCGTGACAGATCCTTGAAGATCTCCCACTCGCTGCGCGCTTCGCCACGCGGTTCCACGACCTTCGGCTTCCACTCAACGAAGGGATGTGGCTCGAAGTTCGAGGTCAGGAAGTGGAGGGTCCCCTTCTCGTACATGGTCGAGGCGGGCAGCGTGTAGTGCGCGAAGGCGGCGGTGTCGGAGCGGTAGAGATCGATACAGACGAGGAGCTCCAAGCGGCGGAGCGCTGCCTCGACTCTCGCCGTGTTGGGGAAGGTGATGACGGGATTGCCCGCGACCACGACCAGCGCTCGGATGCGCTCGGGATCGTCCGACAGCACGTCGTCCGCGAGGACCGCCGCCGGCGGGCCGCCGAAGATCTGCGGATACGCGCCGATGCGCGACGCCGCCGGGTTGCGCCGCTTGGTGAACTGCTCGATCAGGGAAGGCACGTCGAAGAACCCGGGATTGAAGTAGACGCCGCCGGGACGATCGATGTTGCCGGTGAGGGCGTTGAGCGAGAGCACCGCCCACTCCGTGAGGGTCGTATTGTGACTGGTCTGAACGCCGACGCGGGTGCTGGCAAAGGCGCTGCTGGCGGCGGCGAACTCGTCCGCCAGACGTTCGATCTGGTGGCGCGGCACGCCGGTGATCTCGGCGGCGCGCTCGAGGTCGAGCATCCCCGCGAGCCGTTGCCACACCTCCAGGCCCACCGCATTCCGCGCGAGGAAGGCAGCGTCGTGGCGCCCGGATTCCAGGATGCGCCGGATCATCGCCACCAGCAGGAACAGGTCGGTTCCCGGCCGGATCGGCACGTGCTCGTCGGCGACGCGCGCGGTTTCGGTGCGGCGCGGGTCGACGACGACCACTTTGCCGCCCGCCCGTTGGATCGCCTTGATGTCGGCGGAGATCCGGGGGCGGCGTTGGAGCAGGGTCATCCCGTTCGTGACCAGAGGGTTCGTACCGAGCAGCAGGGCGAACTTCGTCCGGGCCGCGTCCGGTTGGAGGATCAGGTTCTCGTTGCCGAGGACGCGCTGCGCCACCGCGCCGCGGTCGGTGTACTCCAACGACAGGACGTTGAACGAGTTGGGCGAG
>Ga0268299_1001656_pt1 | contig 35264 bp, 27 predicted proteins | sample NOBtaG_FD_193484 | JGI IMG/M metagenome (GOLD analysis project Ga0268299, IMG submission 193484) | Activated sludge microbial communities from bioreactor in Nijmegen, Gelderland, Netherland - NOB reactor | ecosystem: Engineered > Bioreactor > Aerobic > Activated sludge | place: Netherlands... | reverse complement strand
ACGCAAGTTTCAACGACGATCTCCAGCAATGGCCGCCGGATTGACCGATCACATCTGGACTATCAAAGAGCTTCTCTGGACGGTGGCTTCGCCTCGCCAATCAACTCGGGACAGGTAGACTACCCAAACGTACATATCGATGCCACCATAGTCTAAAACGATAAATGGGGCCGTTGAAGTTAGCCATTATTGATTGACTGGCACATCCAAGAAAGTCTACGAAAAGGCAAACGAAGCTTAGGTTCCATATTCTCGTGTGTCAAGCGTAAGAACGTCTCTTTGGTCAGCGCAAGCGTGTAGAAATGTTTTCAGAAAAATTTCAGGTGAAGATGGAAGAAACCCGAACCTTGCTTCGTCTAATCCTCGAACGCGGACGAAAGCGAATAACAAAACGGTAAAGGCGCTGCAACGATGAACGAACTCCACAACGAAGAGCGGTTGATTGAAGCGTGCCGACAAGGCGACCGCGAATCGTTTCGGCAGTTGTTTGAATTGCACAAGGATCGCGTCTGGTCCATTGCGCTGCATTTCATCGGCGAAGAAGCCGCCGCGCGCGACATTACGCAGCAGGTATTTTTGAAACTGTTCACCGCCATCAATCATTTTCGCGGCGAAGCGGGATTTTCGACCTGGCTTTATCGAATGACAGTCAACGCCTGTCTGGATGAACAGCGGCGGCGACGAAGATTTTTATCACTAGACATTTTCAGAACCGACGACGAACGGAATCCCATGGAAAAACAGCGGGCGCGCGAAGTGGAACAGGCCACGCGGCAATTGGCGCAGGAAGATCATCACTCGCAATTGGAACTTTCCGCCGCCGTCAAATCCGCCGTCAGGCAATTAAAGCCCAAGCTGCGAATAGCGATCCTGCTGAAATACTTCGAGGGGCTGTCATACGAGGAAATGGCCAGTGTGCTCGGCTGTTCGGCAGGCACTGTGGCTTCGCGGCTCAATCGCGGACACAGAGAATTGGCGCGAAAGCTGCAACATTTGCGCAGCGGAATAGAAACAGGAAAGTAAGACGATGTTCGGCAACCACGTCCACAAACAACTTTCGGCTTATCTGCACGGCGAACTTTCGGCGCAGGACGCTCGACGCATGGCCGATCATCTGCGCAATTGCGCGCGTTGCCACGCCAAATTTGAAGAGATCGAATTTGGCGCGCAAATGGCCGGCCGGCTTGAGCGCGAACAGGCGCCGGATGATTTGTGGGATGGGTTGGAGCTTGCGATTTCTTCTCACCGCAGAGGCGCAAAGACCGCAGAGGTGTCGGGATTTACCTGGTCGCCGCTGAAAGTCGGATTGGCAAGCGTATTGGTTTTAGCAATCGCAGTTTTGGCATCCACTTACTTTAGGCGGCAGCCGGAGCAACCATTGCCGGATAATCGTCCGACTTGGGACGTTACGCGGTTGGATGGACGACCGAGCATCGGCAAACAGCGCATCGCGGAAAAAGGAAAATTGCCGCTCGGCGAATGGTTGACGACTGACGAAACTTCGCGCGCGCAAATCAGCGTCGGGCAGATTGGCGAAGTCAAAATCGAACCGAATTCGCGTGTTCAACTGGTCGAAGCGCAGGAAGACAATCACCGACTGGCAATGCAGCGCGGCAAGATGGAAGCCTTCATCTGGGCGCCTCCGCGCAAGTTTTTTGTCCAAACGCCGTCGGCGCTGGCAGTGGATTTGGGGTGCAGTTACACGCTGGAAGTCGCCGAAGACGGGACGTCGTTGCTGCACGTGACAATGGGCTGGGTCGCGTTTGAATGGCAGACCCGCGAATCATTCGTTCCCGCCGAAGCCAAATGCGTCACGCGCCCGAGGCTAGGGCCGGGCACGCCTTATTTCGCCGACGCTACGGCGGAGTTTCAAGCGGCGTTGACGCAGTTCGATACCGGGTCAGCGGATTCACTGGATGTCATTCTGGCTTCGGCAAGAAAGCGCGATGCGCTGACGTTGTGGCATTTGCTGTCACGAACCGAAAATGACGCGCGCGGCAAGGTCTTTGACCGGCTGGCGCAATTGATTCCGCCGCCTGAAAAGGTGACTCGCACAGGCGTCCTCGGCAATGACCGCGTTATGTTCGATCTGTGGTGGAAAGAACTTGGGTTGGGCGACACGGAATGGTGGCGGATGTGGAAAGGCGATTTACCAACGCAGTCGAGATAATCTCTCGGCTTTTACAACCAAACGATTTTCCATTTTCCAATTGAAATTTTCATTTGTCATCGGCGTTTTCCCGCGACAATGACAAATGACAACTGGCAAATGGGATATGAAAACCGGTTTGATGGGAGGAAACTGTTATGACTCGCAAAATGTTTCGTTCGCTTTCAATTGTCGCGGCCTTGTTGCTGGCGGCTGCCGTTCAACAAACTGCGCTGGCCGGGCCGCCGCTGATTTGCCATCCGATTGAAATCGGCAACGCCAAATCCTTGCCATGGGCGGGAGCAAACTGGCGCGACGTGAAAAAGGATTACGACCTGAACAATCTGGTTGCCGATACGCTGGCGCTGCTGCAACCAAACACGCCTGTTCTGGAGAGAATGGAAACCATTCGCCGGGCGACAGTCTATGCCGTCTGGTCCAAGCGCGATCACGAAGTCGGCATCACCGTTAAAAGCAATGCCATTGCCGAAGAGTTGCATGCCAAGTTGATGGAGCGTGTCCGCGAAGCCTTTCGGTTGAACAAACCGGCGACAATGTCGCTGTTCGATGCGGGTTATCTGGACGCATCTTTCAAACAGGCCGGTTACAAATCCAACGTCAACACGCCAAATCTGGCTGACGGGTATGCAATGGTTCGCAAAGGAGCGAATCATCAGGGCGGCAACCCCGAAATCGAATTTGCGTTGGCGATCATTTCTGAACATCCGCGCCAGGCCGCGCATCAGGAACACCTGCAAAAAGCGATTGCCGGAGCCAAAGATGGTTCACTGCTGGCCATCAATCTGGTCAAACATTTCGGCAAACCGGGACAAAACCTTTCGTCGTTGCGGGCGCAAGTGGCCTCAGCGAAAAACTGATTGAATCCGGGTAGAACAGGTTGACAACCTTTTCCACCTTTTTTGAAAGAAGGCAAGTCATGTTCAAACACACCAATTCGAAATTGTTCATCGCTGTTCTGACTGTCGCAATGGCGCTGACTTCAGCCGCTTCGATCTTCGACGCAAAAGAGCATACGTCGTCGGCAAATGGGCTGGTCGTTCACGAATGGGGAACCTTCACTTCAGTTTCGACGGCTGACGGCAAACGGCAAACGTGGAGTCCGCTGACCGGCCCCAGCGATTTGCCGAGTTTCGTGTACCGGTCAAGGGAGCAGACGGAATTTGTCCGCGGCAATTGCGTCAAATGCGGATGGGCGTATGTGCGAATGGAAACGCCTGTGCTGTATTTTTACAGCGACCGCGAATTGCCTGTGTCAGTCAAAGTTGGTTTTCCGCAAGGCAGCATCACCGAATGGTATCCGCAAGCCAGCCAGTCGGGCAGAGGCATCAACTGGTCGAACTTCACTGTGAAGCCCGGAGCACAACCGAACTTCCCGGTTGAAAAAGCCGAAAGCCATTATTACCCGGCGCGTGAAACCGACGCCGCGCCGCTCACGCTTGGGAATGAGCAGGAGAAATTTCTGTTTTATCGCGGCATCGGCAATTTTGATTTGCCGATCACCGCCAGGCTTGCGGGCGATCAAGTGACAGTGAAAAACACCGGAATTGAAATGCTGGCTCAGGTCATTCTGTTCGAAAATCGCGGTGGACGAATCGGCTGGCGCTTGGTGAATTCGTTGAAAGGCGAAACCACGATTGCGCGTCCGGCGTTGGGACAGGCCGTAGATTCGCTTTACGGCGAATTGCAGAAAACGCTGACGGCTCAAGGGCTGTATGAAAAAGAAGCCGCCGCAATGGTCAAAACCTGGCGCGATTCCTGGTTTGAAGACGGTTTGCGCGTTTTTTACATCGTGCCGCGTAAAGCGACCGATGCCATTTTGCCGATCACGATAACGCCTGCGCCGTCCGAACTGGCTCGCGTCCTGGTGGGTCGTCTGGAAATCATCACGCCGGAAATGGAGTTGGCGATTCAATCCGCCGCGCAAAAATACCTGGAAGGGACTGCCGAATCTCGCGCCGAAGCGATGAAGGCGCTGCATCCTTACGGACGATTTGCCGAACCAACGTTGCGCCGGTTGATGGAAAACGCTCACAAGATTGGCCAAGCGAGAGCCTCGCAACCATACTGGGATTTCATGAACGCTGCGCTGGCTGATGCAACCAGCAAGCGTTGAAGCCATACGCAATTAGCAACTCAAGAGCGGCTGCGTCTGAACAAGGCGAAGCCGCTTTTTGCTGTTGCGACGTGTTGTTTGCCAAACCTCAGCGCGGTGTGAAGAATAGCGGCTTCTTTTGCAACGAATGAAAAAGCCAATGAACAAGTTTTACGTTACAACTCCGATTTATTACGTCAATTCGTATCCGCATCTCGGCCACGTTTACACGACGATCATTGCCGACACGGTGGCGCGTTATAAACGCCAGCGCGGGTTTGAAGTCTTCTTTTTGACGGGAACCGACGAACACGGCATCAACATCGAACGCGCGGCAGAATCCGCCGGAGTGCCTGTCAAACAGCACGTTGACCGTATTGTGGATTCGTTCAAAACCGCGTTTGAACCGTTCCAGTTCACCAACCGCCATTGGGTTCGCACCACGGACGAATACCACAAAACGGGCGTTCGCAAACTCTGGCAGCAAGCGCAAGCCAACGGCTGGATTTACAAAGGCAAATACGAAGGTTGGTATTGCGGCAACTGCAACGAGTTTTACCAGGAAGCCGAAGCCGTCAAAGGCGAAGGCGATGTGTTGTTGTGCCCAACGCATGAACGCGCGCTGGAACTGCTTTCCGAAGAAAGTTACTTTTTCAAACTTTCGGCGTTTCAGGACAAGTTGATTGAGCATTACGAAGCCAATCCGCACTTCATCCGACCGGAATCGCGCCGCAACGAAGTGCTGAGCTTTGTGCGCGGTGGATTGAATGACCTGTCCGTCAGCCGCGTTTCGGTCAAATGGGGCATCCCGGTTCCTGACGATCCTGAACATACGATGTACGTCTGGTTTGACGCGCTGTCGAATTACATCACCGCCATCGGATACGGAAACGATCAGTTCGGCGGCGAAGAACATTTCAACAAATTCTGGCCCGCGGATTTGCAACTGGTCGGCAAAGACATTTTGCGATTCCACACAGTGTATTGGCCTGCGTTTTTGATGGCGGCTGGTTTGCCGTTGCCGAAAACGGTTTATTCGCACGGCATGTGGTTGTCTGGCGGGCGCAAGATGTCCAAAACGCTAGGCAACGTGATTGATCTGGCTGTGTTGCACAAACACTTCACGCCGGAAGTAGTGCGTTATTTCGTGCTGCGCGAAATGGTCTTTGGTCAGGACGGCGATTTCACTTACGAAGCGTTGCTGGATCGCGTCAACGCCGATCTGGCAAGTGGTTTGGGCAATCTGGCTGCGCGCACGCTGACCATGGTTCGCAACTTTTGCGACGGCGTGATTCCCGCTGTTGGCAAAGCGAGCGCAGAACTGACAGCGCAAGCCGCCGAAGTCCGCGACGCCATTGCCCAAGCTGTCACAGCTTTCGACCGCGAATTCGACGAATACAATTTCAGCCGCGCGATTGAAGCCGTATCGAACGCGCGCTTTCGCGTGGACAAATTCATCTCCGATGCCAAACCTTGGGATTTGGCCAAAGACCCGGCCAAACGCGCCGAACTGGAATTGGTGCTGCATACGGCAGCGGAATCGCTGCGTTTCTTTGCCGCGATGCTTGCGCCAGTGTTGCCGAACGCGACGCAAGCTATCTGGCAACAGCTTGGCGAAAGTGGCGAAGTCAATCAGATAGTCCCGGCAAATTTGAAATGGGGAGAAGGAGCGCAAAACCAGATCGGCGAAGTGCAGCCGATATTTCCCAGATTGGACAAAAAGAAAATTATGGAAGAGATCAAACAAGACGAAGCGGCGAGCCAGGCGGCTCGCGCACAGGAAACCAAACCGGAAGCCATTGCAGAAGCCAAACCCGCCGAAGCTGCTCCGGCTGTTCAAGCCGCTGTCGCCGAACCTGCGCCCGGTGTGGCTTACATCGGCATCGAAGATTTTGCCAAAGTCGAATTGCGCGTCGGCGAAATCAAAACTGCCGAGCGCGTGCCGAAAGCCGACAAACTGTTGCGCTTTACGATTGACGCGGGCGAAGCCGAACCGCGCCAGATTCTGGCCGGGATCGCGCAGTATTACGAACCCGAAAAACTGATTGGCCGCAAAGTCATCATTGTCGCCAATCTGGCTCCGCGAAAGCTGCGCGGCTTTGAATCGCAAGGCATGGTGCTGGCGGCTTCGGTCGGCGAAGAAGGCCGCCCGATTCTGGCCGGATTTCTGGAAGAAGTGCCGAACGGGGCTAAACTGAGATAGCAAAAACATTTTGACAGGATTCACAAGATTCACAGGATAGATTTGAATCCTGTTCAATCTTGTAAATCCTGTCTATTTCCACAGGAACGCAATGAAACATCACAAGCTGAACGAAATTCCCGAAGAGCAGGTCACCGATCTGTTTTCGCGCCGCTTTTTCACCGGCGAGAAAATCACGCTGGCCTTTCTGAACATCAAAAAAGGCAGCGTTGTGCCGCGTCACAGCCACGATAGCGAACAGTTCAGTTACTGCGTCAGCGGTTCGTTGAATTTCAAAATCGGCGATGAAGAGCTGGTTTTGCGCGCTGGCGAACTGGTCGAAATTCCGTCCAACGTTCCGCACGAAGCCTGGGCGACGGAAGATTTCACTGGGATTGACGTTTTCAGCCCGATTCGCGCCGATTGGCGCGACGGCACGGATGATTATCTGCGGCGGCAAAAGTAAGGGTTGATTTACAACGCAATCACGCCCGCTCGGATCAGCAGCAGCGACAACACGCCGACGATGATCCACAACACCACGCCTTGAACGAGCGGGCGCGCGCCAACTTTTTTCAGCGTCGCTTTGGAAATGCCGCAACCGATCAGAAACAACGTCACCGTCAAACCGATGCGCGCCAGTTTGTAAATCCACTCGTACGCAGGCGCTCCGTCGGGCAGGTAAGTGTTGATGACCGCAGCCAGACAGAAAAACAGTATGAACCACGGCCATTGAATGCGGGCTTCGTGGCGTTTGAGGAAGGCCGTGCCCAGCGTCAGCGGAACGATCCACAACGCTCGCGCCAGTTTGACAGTTGTGCCAACCGCCAACGCCGTCGCGCCGTATTTCGCCGAAGCTCCTACAACAGAGCTTGTATCGTGAATGGCCAACGCCGCCCACAATCCGAATTGCGATTCGGTCAATCCCACCGCCAAGCCAATTGCCGGAAAAATCAGCAAAGCGACTGAATTCAGAATAAACACCGTGCCGAGCGAAACGGACATTTCTTCGTCTTTGGCTCCGGCGACGGGACCTACGGCGGCAATGGCGCTGCCTCCGCAAATGGCCGTGCCAACGGAAATCAGCAGCGCGTTTGTATCAGCGACTTTCAGCAATTTGCCCAGCGCCAGACCCAGCGCCATCGTCGCCGCAATGCCCAATGCGGTGTAGACAAATCCCGACATTCCGGCGCGAACGACTTGATGCAGATTCATGCCGAAGCCCAAGCCAACCACGCACACCTGCAGCAGGGTTTTGGAAAGCGATTTGGTTTGTTTGGCGTAAGGGTGCTGAAGAAACAAACCGAAGACCAGCCCTACGGCCAGCGCAATCGGCGGCGAAGCCCAAGGGGTGACAACGAACAGCAATGCGAGAAAGAAAATCAACTTGGCGAGCATGCGCGCGGAGTATACGCAGAGCGTCCAACCCTGTCTAATCGTCGAAGACTTGATACAGCCGCTCAAACACAATGATTATCTGATGTTGACTGCAACTGTGTTGGCGGTTCTGCCATCGGCGGTCACCACTACATTGACCAATCCGCGAGTGGCCAGCGAACGCGGCAACAGGACGTTGATTTGATCCAAGCCCACAAATTCGTTTTGCGGCCCGGCATAAAGCAGCGACCCCGGTTGTCCGCCAATCGTGCAACTGACAGCAGAAAGCTGGCTGCGAAAACGGATTCCGGTGGCGAACAGCAGAAGAACCACCTGGTCTGTTGGCGGACCCAGATCAATCGGGACGGCGACGATTTGCCCTGTGGTCGGATCAATACGCGTCACAGGTTCAAACGTCTGAACGCCATTTCGAATTCGCAGAGCGACTGCCGCCGCCAACCCCTGCCCTGTGCCATTGGCGCTGAACAAACCGGGCGCTACCGGCGCCAGATTCATTGCTCCAGTCGAGACAAATCCGTTGCGCCCTCCAATGGTCGCCAGAACAGGGCCGGCCAACAATCCGGGCGCAATCTGAAAGTTGATTTGTCCCGGCGAAACAAACAGCAAGGGGGCGAGCAGTTCCTGGCCGGAAGCGTCTCGCAACCGTATGCTGGTTCCGTCAAGCGATGTAGGCAGAGGAACGGTTTGCGCCTGAGCGATGGCAGTCGCCAGATTGCCGCCAAACACCGAAGCCAGCGATTCCTGAGCGACGTTGAACGCAAAATTCGCGGAAGAAACAACAGCCGCCGTGGACGGAAGAATTTCCAATCCACCGACGACAATGGCGCGTTGTCCGCCCGAAGACACAATCAGATTGCGCGAACCTGGGATGGCTGTAGGGCTGATGGAAATTTCAGCCAGCACTGCTGGCAACCCAATGCTGGTGGTGGCGAAAAAAGTTCGATGAATTGTAATGCCGCCGCCGCTGATCGAAAACGGAGTTCCAGATTGCGGCAAGCCGGGGCCATTGACGCCGACGATGACGTTCGACGCGCCTTGCGGAACCTGGCCGCTGATGTTCAGAAAATCGGTGCTTTCGGGGCCGCGCACCTGATACCCGCCCAGCGCAGGCGTTTCGCGCGTCAGCGTGAAATCCCTGATCGCCGTTCCTGCTGCGCTGATGCTGACTGAAACATCGGCGCTGGTCGAATAGGTAGATGTCGTGTTGCTGTAAAACGCATCCAGATCGCCGCGACTGAAAAACGAAGGCCCCAGCGGATCAAGCGGTTCGGCAAAGACGGTGTAATTGCCGGGCGGCAAGCCCTGCATGGTGTAAGTTCCATCGGGCTGCGACAGCGCGCTGGTTGTGACGTTCCCGTTGGCATCCACCGCGACCACATGAGCGCCGAAAATGTTTGCGCCATTGGGTTCGCTGACTCGCCCGCGAATCGTGCCGGTCGCATTCAAAAAGCCGGGTTCGGGATAAATGACAGAAGCGCCAATGATGTCGTCCGACGCCAACACGCGATTTTGCGTTCTGCCGTTGGTGGTTCGCGGATACATTGTGGCCCCGCCAATCGGACTGTGGCTCAACCCTATCACGTGGCCGATTTCGTGCGTCGCCACATCCTGAATATCAACTGCATTGGCGCGTCCATCCACCGCCCACTGATAGCTGAAACCGTTGAACACGACTGCGGCATCGGTGATTTCGCCAGTGACTGCATTGAACTGACGACGTGTCAATGCCAGCGCTCCCGTCAGATTCAACTGATCCTGGGTGATTTCAGACGTTTCCAGCCAGAACAGTTCCAATTGACCGCTGGCCGCCGTTATTGTCGAAGTAGTATTCGCGCCTCGCGTGAAGGCAATGGCGCTGGTTGGAATGTCTTCCCAGGTTTGAAAAGACGCCGTCAAGGCTCGTTCAACCTGCGCAAACGGGACGTTATCGCTTCCCGCCGAATTCAAGCGATAAGTCAGCCGCCCACCCTGTACGATTGAGGTGGCGGGATTGGCCAGGTTCCACGCCAAAGGCGCGCCGTTTGTCTGGCTGATAGGCACGCGAACATACGACGCCGTTGGGCGAGCCGCCAAACAGAAAATCCCGCAGAACATTAGCAGATAGATCAGATATTTCATGGCGATCTGGTGAATGGAATCAACCGACCGAAAACGTTTGCCTTACTTCGCGCTGGCGATTCGCCGGCGAAGCTCGGTCAACGTCAATTGCGTGGAATAAGATTTCACCGGCTGAAATTGTTTGCCGGAATGAGCGCGCTCCACCAGCACAATGCCCGAAAAATCGCGCGTAACGATCTGGCCGTTGACAGGCATTTTCCCCTGCTTCAACCCGACGATGGTCAGTTCGTTTCGGTGGTTGTGCGTAGTAAACAGCACGGCGGATTCTCCTGCTGTAAATTCCGGGCGACCGGCGTAATCGGTTTTGAACCCATCCTTTTCACCGCCGAGTTGCACGACACGAACCGTTTCTCCGGCGCGCGCGGCTCCCTTGAAAGTTTCGCTGATGCGAACAGTCACGGCGGTGTAAATCCGCGTGCGTTCGGCGTTCCAGTAACTTTGCGTAGCCAGCACCTGGCCATAAAAGACATCGGTGGATTTGCGCGCCAACTCCTCGATTTCCAATCGCTGCATGATCGTCGCCTGAACAGGCCAGACGACGGTCAGCAACGTAATTGCAAGCATGGACAAACGCCGCAAACCAATCGGTTTGCGGCCAGCGGTTTCAAAACGCATAACAACCTGACTCCTTTTTTGCTTCAATTCAGCGAACGGCAATAGTCACTTCGCGCGCGGCAATGCCGTTGCGCGAAATCACCAGCGTGTGAGTCCCCGACGTGATGTTGGCCGGGAAAGTGATGTTGAACTGGTTCAAGCCTGAAAAACCCGGCGCGCGTCCGGCATAACTGACCCCTGCATTCGCTCCACCAATTGTCGCCGTCGTTGAACCAGCCGCGTTGCCGTCGTTGTCGGTCACATCCGCTCCCAGACCAGTTCCGAACACGGCGATGATGTTCGGCTGGCCGTTGGACTGTCTGGCGTTGAACGGGCCGGGCGTGAATGTAAAGGCATCCAGCGCGACGGCTGCTCCGGTTCCGCTCTGATTGGTGGTGAAGATGCCCGGAACCGCCGGGGCGATTTGAAAAGCCCCGGCGCGTATCAATTGCCCGTTGCTGAACACTTCGATCAGCGCAGTCGCGGACGGCACGTTCAAACCGCCGGTGGTCGCCGCAGTCGTTCGCGGAATCTGGAAATTGATTTGCTCAGGCGAAACGAAAAACAACCCGGCGGGCGTGCCATTGACACGAACCTGAACGTTGGCCAGCGTCGTCGGCAGCGGTTGGGAATCAGCCACGGCAATGGTGTTGGCCAATCCTGCGCCGAACAATGCGGAAATTTCGCCCGGAGCCAATGTGGTTTTGAAACTCGCCGCCGAAGCCGCAGCAATCAATCGCGGAGTGGTCAGATCGGCCAAGCCGGTGTTGACGCTGGCCAGTCCTGATGTTGACTGGAAGAAATAACTTTCCCACGCCAATCGGTACAATGTGACTTTGTCCAGAGTCGCCTGCGAAGCTTGCGTGCCCGACTGAACCAGCAACACTACCGCCGCGCGGAAGGTTTTCTGCGACGTAGCCGAATTCGGCGCGCGGTTGCCGTTGGCCTGCAAAATCTGGTTCATCGTCACGGTTTGTCTTGTTCCGAACACGTTGACGTTTGGGAAAGGATTGGCTTCGCGCGTCCGCACAGTGCCCGAAGTGTTGGTGATAACGAAAGTGTCCGGCACGTCCGAAGCTGGTCGCAATCCCATCAGATATTGATCGAGCAGCGAATATCCATCCACCAGATTGACCGACGTGAACGAACCATTTCCGTTGTCGCGCCACACGCTGCCTTCGGCACTTGACGAACGCCGCGCCGCCGGACTGCTGATGGTGGATTCGATGTTCATGAAAAAGCTCCAGTGCGCGTCATCACGTCCCAACAACAATGCAGGATTCGCGCCCGGATAACCGACAAACGACAACCAGCGATGTCCCTGTTCCTGCCCCATAATCGAAAGTGCGTGATTGGCGCCCAGAAACCGCGTCACAGGCGAAGCCGGATACTGTTGCGAAATGTTGCTCAGGTTCAACAATCCCTGAATCTTCTGGCTGTTGATGTTCAACGTTTCGGACGATTGGCCGACGGGCAATCCGATGCCTGTGGCATCGTTTCTGAGCGGCAGGTAAAACGCAAAAGCGTCGCCCAGATCGAATTGGAAATCAGTGATCAGATAAACGAAATCGTAAACGTCCCGATTCGGATGAGTGGCGTAAAACGCCTGCACGGCGGCAATGTCATCCAGCTTTGAACTGGTCGAAAACAATTCGGCAATCGGCGTGGTGATTGTCGCCGCCAATGGATTGTTCAGGTCAACCAGCGTTGGTATTGGCGCAGTTCCTCCGCCGGAAATTCCCGCCAACGCCAGACTGGTCAATTGCGCCTGGTCGTAGGCGAACACTATGCGTCCGTTGCTGAACAGCGTCACCTGAAAGCGATGAATGCCGTTGTCGGTTGTCGGGTCGTTCGGAAAATCGCGTATGTTGTTCCAGGTAATGACCACACGGTCGCTGTCCTTGCGGATGTAAATGCCGCTGGAACCTTGAGTGACGGCGGCGCTTGCGTCCAGATCGTGCCAATACGGCGCAATCCGCGGCACGCTGGTTTGGAACTTGGCCAGACTTTCGCCGGAATCCACTGCTTCCAGATCAAAAGTCACTTGCGGAACGCTGGCCGGGCGAAACGCCAGAAACCCATTGCTGGAAACGGCGACGTTGGTGAACGACGCGCCGTAAAAGCTGAAACTGAATCCCAAATCCTGAGCTATGTAAGCGTCGTCACCCGGATCGGGCGCTGGATTGGTTTTTGGATTGACTGCCGGAGCAGCCGTCAAATTCAACTTTGCGCCGAAATTGGAGTCAAAACCTCCGTTGGAAGTGGCGATGGTGTATCCGCCGCCCGAAGGCGTGAATTGCACTTGCCGCCCGGACAGATCAAAGAAATTGGCCGGAGTGGCAATGCGGCTGTCGGCTTGAATGACAGAAATGTCAGCAATGTCTTGCGCGGGAATTTCGGCCATCAGATTTTCCGCGCCGAATTGTTCGGTCAGCCGTTGTTTGTTGGCCAGATGCCAGACCCAGGCTTCGCGTATACGGTCTTCGCGGCTAAAGCCTTTTTTCCTGCCTTCGTCATCGTGGAAACTGGCGGCGGAGAATTTGACGCCGGATCGTTTGGCCGATTCCGCCGACGAGAGCACAATTAACGACGCATAAAACAGGACGACAGCCATCGCGGTGATGAACCACCTCACCGCGCGTTGATTGCGAACAAACATAGCACCTCCACAGATTTTCAGTTGAGACGTTTGAAGGGGGAAACATCGGGCTTCAGGAACGGCAAACTACGGCAGACCCTGACGCAAGGTCAAGCCACGAGAAAAATACTCGTTGTGCATGGACGATTGCCTGCGCACGCTCGCTGCTCGTCGGACAGAAATGGCTTTTGGCGGAAGCTGGAAACGAACGCTTCTGGTGTTCTGCGTCGAGCTGTAAGCGAGCATTCGGGACAGCAAAGCGTGCGCGGAAAAGTTTGCTGCATGTGGCGCTGAAAGAAGCCTTGCAGCCGTGACCGTTCATTTTTTAGTTTGTTATACTGCCCCAGCCCGCAAAAGGAGTTATCGTCATGAACAAAACCGTTACCTTGGAAATTCCGCAGAGCGAGTTGAAAAAATTCAACGAAGAACTCGTCCGCGCCGTGGCTGTGATGCAAGAGCAGCAGCGCGAGAGTGAAGAGCGATGGGAACGCATCGCCAAGTTGCAGGCCGAATCTGAAAAGATCAAACAACAGATAAGAGAGGCCAGAGAAGATGTGGAAAAATATTTGGGCGGTGATTGAACTGCTTACTACCACCAGCAATCGGGTCACGCGCCTGGAAAAAGATTTTGAGAAACTCGAAAAAGAGAATCGTGACCAGAACAAGGAGATTCAGTCTCTGTGGATGCAACTGGGCAGAATGGCTGAGCGCGAAAATTGGCGCGAGGAAAAGCTGAAGCAGGAAAAAGAAATTGAACGGCTGCGAATGGAACTTGAGTTTGAACGTCAGCGCCGTTTGCTACCTCCAAACCTTGAAAAAAACCGAATCTGGCGATCCGTTGTAAAAAATCCCGCCTGACAAATCTGAATAAGCCACTGATGGCGCGCATACCCTCTGACCAACAGGAGCAACATCAATGAGATATAGAATCGCTTATGGGATGTTTATCGTCGCGCTGGTGTTGGCGACGGCCTTTCAAGGGCACACGCAACAACCGGTTCCGGCCTTCGACTTCACGTCAGTCATGGTTCCGATGCGCGACGGTGTGAAGTTGAACACGCACATTTTCGCGCCGAAAAACCAGACAACACCGTTGCCGATCATTCTGGAGCGGACGCCGTATCAAGCCCCGGCAGGACAGGGATGGGCGCAAGGCAAGTTCAAAGAGCTTGCTGCCGATGGATACATCTTCGTCTTTCAAGACATCCGGGGGCGGTTCAAATCCGAAGGCCAATTCGTGATGCAGCGCGCTCCGGTGTCTGTGTTGAAAAACGATCCGAAGCTGATTGATGAAGTCACCGACGCTTACGACACGATTGAATGGCTGGTCAAAAACGTGCCGAACAACAATGGCCGCGCAGGCATCACAGGCATTTCGTATCCGGGCTGGACGGCGATGATGGCGACGATTGCTCCGCATCCGGCTTTGCGCGCGGCTTCGCCACAGGCTTCTCCGGCGGATATGTGGATGGGCGACGATTTTCATCACAACGGAGCGTTCCGGCTCAGCTACGGTTTTGAATACGCGACGATGATGGAAACCAACAAGGAACAGGCGCGGTTTGAATTCGACAAGTACGACACTTACGAGTGGTATTTGCGGCTGGGCGCTCTGTCGAACGTCAACGAAAAATACCTGAAAGGCAAAATTCCAACCTGGAATGATTTTGTCGAACATCCGAATTACGACCGGTTTTGGCAGGAACAGGCCGCCGCCGGGTATTTGAAACAAGCGCGCGTGCCAACGCTGAACGTCGCCGGTTGGTGGGATCAGGAAGATTTTTACGGCCCGATCAAAATCTACGAAGAGTTTGAAAAGAACGATCCACAGCGTCAGAACTTCTTTGTCGCCGGCCCTTGGAATCACGGCGGTTGGGCACGCGCCGATGGCAGCGCGTTGGGTCGAATCAAATTCGACAGCAATACTTCGCTGCATTATCGGCAAATGATCGAAGCGCCCTTTTTCGCCTACTACCTGAAAGACAAAGGCTCGCCGACGTGGAAAGAAGCGAACGTCTTTGAAACCGGATCGAACGAATGGCGCGCTTATGACCAATGGCCGCCGACTTACAAAACCGAAACACGTCGGCTGCATTTTCACTCCAACGGCAAATTGTCGTTTGACGCGCCGACCGATGCCGGTCGCCAGACTGCTGACAGTTACGTTTCCGACCCGGCCAATCCCGTGCCGTATCGTCCGCGTCCGGTCGAAGCGACTTACGATCCGCGCGGTTCGGGTTGGCGCGATTGGCTGGTGGGCGATCAGCGTTTTGCGCAAGGTCGCCCGGATGTGCTGACTTGGGAAACCGATCCACTGACCGAAGATGTGACCATCAGCGGCAACGTCGTCGCGCATTTGTTCGCGTCAACGACCGGGAGCGATGCCGATTGGATCGTCAAACTGATTGATGTTTACGCGGAAGATTATCCGAAAGACGCCAGGATGGGCGGTTATCAATTGATGGTGGCCAACGAAGTCTTTCGCGGACGATTCCACAAGAGCTTTGAAAAACCTGTGGCTTTGACGCCAAACTCGATCAACGAATTCAAAGTGGACATGCGCCATTGCAATCACCGGTTTCAGAAAGGCCACAAGATCATGGTGCATGTGCAAAGCACCTGGTTTCCGGTGATTGATCGCAATCCGCAAAAATTCGTGCCGAACATTTTCAAAGCGACTGACGCCGATTACATTCGGGCGACGCATCGCATTCATCGGTCGAAACAATTCTCTTCGCACATCAGCGTGCCGGTCATTGTTCGTTAAGTCGCAAGGTAACCGTTGGCGCGAAACCAGAGCGCCGCTTTTTCAATCGCGGCTTCAATCGGACTTTGCGGCAAACCGAGTTCGCGGACGGCCTTGGACGAATCGTAATACATCGCTTTCTGCGACATCTGCACGGAATACAACGACACTTGCGGCGTTTTGCCGAACCAGCGAGCCAGAATCCTTTCGTCCACAAACGCCGCGGCCAATGGCAGGAAATGCGGAACGGCAAAACGCGGCGCGGGTTTGCCGGTGATGGCGGCCAGAATATCCAGCATCTGTTTCAACGTCAGGTTTCGATTTCCCAAAATGTATCGTTCGCCGGTTTTTCCCTTCTGCCAAGCCAGAACGTGGCCGCGCGCGACGTCTTCCACGTCAATCAGGTTCAATCCCGTGTGGACGTAAGCGGGCATTCGATCCTGCAGAAAACGCAAAATGATTTCGCCGGTCGGCGTTGGCTTCACATCGTAAGCGCCAATTGGAGTCGAAGGATTGACAATCACCACATCCAGCCCGTTGCTTGCTGCTGCCAGCGCAGCCTGTTCAGCCAGAAATTTCGACTTTTTGTAATCGCTGACCAGAGCTTCGACGGTTGTTTGTGTTTGTTCATTGGCGAGCGTTCCCGGCGCAGGAACTCCGATGGCGGCGACGGAGCTGGTGTGAATGAATCTTCGGATACGAGCAGCTTTGGCAGCAGTCAGCAGGTTTTTCGTGCCGGTGACGTTGGCGCGGTAAATGGCGTCGCGGTCTTTTCGCCACAACGAATAATGGGCTGCGACGTGAAACACCGCGTTGCAGCCCATTATGATTTCCGTCAGTTGTCGCTGATCGTCCAGATCGCTTGTCACCAATTCCAACGGCAATCCGGCAACGTTGCGCTGGTCGCTGCCCGGTCGAATCATCGCGCGGACTTCGTGTCCATCGTTCAGCAGCGTTCTGACCAGATTGCCGCCGATGAAACCTGTTGCTCCGGTGAGGAAGACTTTCATAGAAGTGAAAAGATAAGCTCCTCATTTCATCCCTTCACCCTTTCACCCCTTCTCTTCAGTCAGATTCCCATGACTTGAACGTGAACCTTGCGATTGTTCGGGCCGTCGAATTCGGTAAACAATACCTGTTGCCAGGTTCCGAGCTTCAATTTGCCGTTTTCAATCGGGATGGAAAGGCTTGGGCCGACGATGATGGCGCGTAAATGCGCGTCGGCGTTTTGGCGGTCGCAATCCGAAAAGAGCGGATCGTTGTGTTTGTAATACACGCCGTGAGGCACGACTTTGCCGAACAGGTCTTTGATGTCGGCCAGCAACGCGTCCTGAATTTCATTGAGCATAATGCCCGCCGTGGTGTGCAGCGACGAAATCTGCACCACGCCGTCGCTGACAGGGGCACGGGAAACAAAATCGGCGATTTGTTCGGTGATGGTTTTCAATTCGACACGTTCTTTGGTCGTGATGGCCAATGTCGCCGAAGCGACTTTGTACGTGCCTTCTTTGGCCTCTATGTTCGGTTTCGCTTCTGCCACTGTGACGGCCGCGTTTTTCATTGTGCTGTTCTCCTAACTTATTTTTTCTATTGGGGCTTCGCAGGCGACAGCTGAAGTAGCGTGCTGCGCCGGGGCCACGCATCAATTAGCGACGGACTCTAGGCGAGCCAGAACTCGGTTGTCAATCGCGCTAACCTGATGATTTTGAACTGGCTTGGCTTTACCAAGTTACACTCTTACAACGACTTCCATAACCTTTCGCAACGCCGCCAACACCGGATTCAGATTTCTCAAAAACCGTGCGGAAGCCACTGGCCGCTGCAACATCGCCGTTGCCATTTGGCGCGGATTGATTGTTCCGTCTGTGTCAGTGGCGGAATTGAAATCCGGCAAATCGTGCTCGGCTTCGTCTGAAATCACCCGAACGACAACCGCCGGCACATCGCATTTCGCCGCAACTTGCAACACGTCAAAACTTTCCATGTCCACGGCCAAAGCCTGATGCTGCTGTCCGAGCCACAATTTGTCCTGAGCGTTGATGACGACATGGCTGACCGTAATCCCGGAACCGTAAAAGCTGTTGAGTTCAGTTCCGCGCAAGGCATCCAATAAAGCTCTGACCAAATCGGCTTGTTTGTGCGAATGTTGAATCGGCGAATGCTGCGGCGCTGATTCCTCAATGGCTTCGCGGGCATCCAGGCAGCAATCGTAGACAACCGCGTCGCCGATTTTCAGTCGCGGATCGAGCGCTCCGGCCAGTCCCGCGACAACCAGCGCATCGTAACGATTTTCAGCCAGATGTTGGGTGAGCCATTCGGCAAAACTGCGCGCGCCTATCCCGCATTGCAGAACCGTGATTGCGCGAGCGCCAACCATTCCGTGACAAATTTTGAATTTGGATTCGGCTGAAATGTTTTTTTCCGTCAACAGGCCGGTGGCGGTTTTGAATTCGACATCTACGGCAGTCACCAAACACAGCCGCGCCAGATTGTTTGAGTCCTTATGCCCGGTCATTTCAGCGGCAAGCCTCGTTGCGAAACCCAGTCCAGCAATTCTCCGCCAATGACGACGTGGCCGGGCGTCAGATCGGCGACGCTGGCGGCTCCGCACAACATCACAGCAACACGCAATTCGTCGAAAAAGGATTGGAAAAATGCTTCGACGGATTCGACTCCGCCTGACGTGTAAGCCCGCAACACCGGCAACGCCACGCCGACGACTTTCGCGCCGAGCGCCAGGGCCTTCGCCGCTTGCAAACCGGTGCGAATGCCGCCCGACGCGATCAGATTCAAATTCAATCCGCGCAATTCACAGACGCTGGCCGCCGTAGGAATGCCCCAATCCCAGAAGGCTTCGCCCAGATGGCGCAACGCGCGATTGCGAATAGTTTCGACTCCAACCCAGGAAGTCCCGCCCGCGCCCGAAACATCCACCCAGCGAACTCCCGCCATCGCCAACTTCACGCCACTTTCGCGTGCAAATCCGCAACCGGTTTCTTTGGCGATGATCGGCAGCGGCGATTCATCCACCAGCCGTCGAATCGTCGCCAGCGAACCGCGAAATTCGTGATCGCCATCTTCCTGAATCACTTCCATGGCAGTGTTCAGGTGAACACACATCGCGTCTGCGCCGATGGTTTGGCCCAGCCGAACAATTTCTGCCGAAGTCATCTCGCGCGCTTGAGCGATGCCTATGTTGCCGAACAGCAAAACATTCGGCGCGACATCACGCACCTGGAAAGTTTTTGCGACTTCGGGATAACGCAACATCACACGTTGGGAACCGACCCCGAACCCGATCCCAAGCCGGTCGGCCAAAGCGGCGATTTCACGGTTGAAGACACCGACTTCTTCCGCGCCGCCCGTCATTCCGGTGATGACCAATGGGTATTTCAACCATTTGCCCAGAACTTCCACGCTGAGATCAATGCCTTCCAGCGCGGTTTCGGTCAGCGGTTGATGAATCAGTTCGACAGCTTCCAGCAATGTGGTTTTGTTTCGGAACTCGACTTCGTGATTGGCGCACAACTCAAAGTGGCTGAGTTTGCGATTGATGATTTCAGTTGGAACAGCCATTCGATAAAGCAGTTGGTTACTTGCCGAAAACGACAGCCTCAAGTTAAGTTAGCCGTCGTTTCGATCAATTCAGTGATAAAGCGAAAGCGATTATAGGCCTGACTTTCCGAATGCGTAAACACCTGCCCATTTTGCTGCTGCTGACGTTCACAGCCGCCGTTTTTCTCGCCACTTCTTTTCGACCATCATTGCTGGATGACGCCGACGCCACGCACGCCGAAGCCGCCAAAGAAATGATCGAACGCGATGATTGGGTGACGTTGCATGTCAACGGAGTTCGGTATCTGGAAAAAGCGCCGATGCTTTACTGGCTAACGGCGGCATCGTTTCGCCTGTTCGGCTTCAACGCCTTTGCCGTGCGATTTCCGATTGTCGTGGGAATTTTGCTGCTCGTTTTGGTCGCTTACTGGTTCGGCTGTTGGGCCTATTCCCAAACCGCCGGGTTGTATGTGGCTGCGACGTTGGCAACCTGCGTCGGGATGTTTCTCTTCACGCGGGTGATGATTCCCGAAGCGATTTTGACGCTGTGGTTCACGCTGGCGCATTTTTGCTTTCTGCGCGGCTTTTTTGGCGAAGGCAACGAAAAGCGTTGGTATTACGGCTTGTACGCAGCAATCGCGCTGGCCGTGTTGACCAAAGGTTTGATCGGAATTGCGTTCATCGCCGGGCCGATAGGATTGTTCCTGCTGCTGACGCGCAGCCTGCTGACGGAGCTTCTGCATCTGCGCTTGCTGACCGGCTCGCTGTTGTTTCTGGCAATCACCGCTCCGTGGCATTTGCTGGCAGGGTTTCGCAACGAACGATTCTTCTGGTTCTACTTCATGAATGAACACGTTTACCGCTTTCTTGGCAAACGCGAACCGAAAGATTACAACCGCGTGCCGTTCGTGTTTTACTGGTTGATGCATTTGCTGTGGCTGTTTCCTTGGAGCATCGGCTTGCCATTGTTGGCGTCGCAAAAACCGGCCATCAATTTGAAAGCCGAGCGGCAAAGACTCGTCAATTTGTATCTCTTTCTTTGGGCGGCGTTGATTCTGATCTTTTTCAACATCTCGACCAGTCAGGAGTATTACACCTTCCCGGTGTATGCCCCGCTGGCGTTGTTGCTCGGAGCCGCGCTTTCGACGGCGGAACATCGCCCGGAATCACGTAAAGTTTTGCTATGGGCGCAAGGCGCGTTGACCGCCATCGGCGTAATTGCCGCTGCTGTTTTAGGCACATTGGTCTGGCAGGCCAGGCACATTCAACCGACTGGCGATTTGTCCGCCTTGCTCAATCAAGCGCCTTCAGATTCCGAACAATACACTTTGTCGTTGGGGCATTTTTTCGACCTGACGACCAGCGCTTTTGCCGAATTGCGAACGCCTGCGATTGGCGCGGCGTTGACCTTGGGCATTGGCTTTTTACTGGCGTTCTGGTTTCGCCGACAACAACGCCATTTGTCGGCGATGGCGGCAATGATAGTTTCGATGGGGTTGATGTTTATCTGGGCGAACCTGGCGCAGCAACAGTTCGATCCGGTGTTGTCTTCGCGCAACCTGGCGGACGAAATCCGTCGCCGCTGGGAACCGGGCGCAAAAATCATCTTCAATGGAGAATACGAAACCGGTTCTTCGATTGCGTTTTATACCAACGAACAAATTTTGCTGCTCAATGGCCGCGTGACTGGAATGGCATTTGGTTCGACGTACGCGGACGCGCCGCCGATCTTTTTGGAAGCCGCCGACGTAAGACGGCTGTGGCAAGGCGGCAATCGAATTTTCTTCTTCACTGAAGAGAGCAAGAAGGAAATCGCATTGAATTCCATTGCAGAATTGCCAGTGTTTTCCGTCGCTAGTCGTGGCGGAAAAATCATTTTGAGCAACAAACCTTAGCGAGGCGTTATGGCTGGAAAAGCAAAAAACATCGAACAGGAAATCGCCGAACTTCGGCAGCAAATCAACCAGCACGATTACAGCTATTACGTACTGGATTCGCCGACCGTCGCCGACGTCGAATACGACGCGATGATGCGGCGATTGAAGGAACTGGAAACCGAACATCCCGAACTCATCACGCCCGACAGCCCGACGCAGCGCGTTTCCGGCCAACCGTCGGAAGGCTTTGAAGAGTATTTCCACAAACGACCAATGATGTCGCTGGACAACAGCTACAGCGTGGAAGATTTGCGCGATTGGGCGCGGCGCTGCGAAAAGCTGGCCGAAGGCCGTCGTTTTGATTTTGTCGCTGAGTTGAAAATTGACGGTTTGTCTTTGTCGTTGATTTACGAAAACGGATTGCTGGCGCGCGCGGTCACTCGCGGCGACGGCGCTCGCGGCGAAGTCGTCACCGCCAACGCCAAAACAATACGGTCGGTTCCGTTGCGAATTGCCAGCGAAGGGGTGAAGGGAAGAACGGGCGATTGGGTGAGCGAAGTAGAAGTTCGCGGCGAAGTGTATTTGCCGCACGAAGCATTCGAGCGCGTCAACCGCGAACGCGCCGAACAGGAATTGCCGACATTCGCCAATCCGCGCAACGCGGCTTCGGGTGCAATGCGACAACTCGATCCTCAAGCCGTTGCTGATCGTCACCTGGATATTTTTTGCTATCAGTTGTTGTTCGCCGGAGAACCTGCGTTCGCTTCACACCTTGAATCTTTAGAATGGATGGTGGCTCATGGTTTCAAGGTGAATCCGCACCGCAAACTTTGCCGCGACATCGAAGAAGTAATCGAGTATTGCAACGAATGGGACACCAAACGCGACGGCTTGAATTACGAAACCGACGGAATAGTCATCAAGATCAATCAAGTCGGCATTCAGGATGAACTCGGCGCGACGGCCAAAGCTCCCCGATGGGCGATTGCGTATAAGTTTCCGGCGCGACAGGCTTCGACGCAGTTGCTGGACGTGATTTATCAAGTCGGTCGCACAGGAGCCGTTACGCCCGTCGCCGTGCTCGATCCGGTGCAATTGGCCGGGACGACCGTATCGCGCGCCAGCCTTCATAACTCGGAGGAGATGTTGCGGTTGGGCGTCAGACGTGGCGATTTCGTTTTCATAGAGAAATCCGGCGAGATCATTCCTCAGGTCGTCAAGGTCATCACCGAACGTCGCACCGGCCAAGAAACAGAGTTTGTGTTCCCGACGCATTGCCCTGTTTGCCAGACTGAACTTGTCAAACCCGCAGGCGAAGCCGTCACCAGATGCCCGAATCTTTCGTGCGCCGCCAAACTCAAAGCCGGATTGCTGCATTTCTCATCGCGCCGGGCGATGAGAATAGAAGGACTTGGCGAAGCTCTAGTGGATCAACTGACATCGCCGCGAATTCAACGCGATAAAAAAGGCGAAGCAGTTCTTGATGAAACCGGTTCTCCAATCGAATTGCCGCCGCTGGTAAACAGCGTGGCCGATTTGTATTCGCTGGCGGATACAAAAGACGATTTGCTGGCTCTGGAACGAATGGGCGGCAAATCCGTTGACAACCTGCTCGCTCAAATCGAAGCCAGCAAAGAAGCCGGTCTTGCACGGTTGGTTTATGGACTCGGCATTCGCCACGTCGGCGAGCGCACAGCAGCAATTCTGGCCAAACAGTATGGAAACCTGGATAACCTTGCGTCGGCTTCGGCAGAAGAACTCGCCAATGTCTTTGAGGTGGGAACGGTGGTTGCCGCTTCGATTTTTGACTGGTTCAATCAACCTGGCAATCAGAACCTGATTCAGCGATTGAAATCCGCTGGCGTCAAAATGGGCATCATTCAAACAGCGGACGAAGCAGCGCCAAAAGTGTTTGAAGGAAAAACTTTCGTGTTGACTGGAACATTGCCCACCATGAAACGGGAAGACGCGAAACAGTTCATTGAATTGCGAGGCGGTAAGGTGTCCGGTTCGGTCAGCAAGAAAACCGACTTTGTTTTGGCTGGCGCCGATCCCGGCTCAAAACTGACCAAAGCTGAAGAACTGGGGGTTGCTGTAATCAACGAAGAGGAATTCCTCCGACTTGGGCAATCTGGAAATTAATGCCTGGAAAAGGACAATTTTTTTGTTTTGTTTTGTGGAAATTTCTCGCAGCTTTTACCGCTTGTTGACATGAGGTGTGACCTAAACTGCTAAAAAGACAGGCATTTAGCGAAAATCCGAGATTATGGATTTTTTTTGACAACCTATTGCCAAACCCGCTGATGGCGAGTATATTGCGGAGCAATTAGCAGCGGTAAATACCCTAATGGCTGAGGACGCTGCTGAATCGGGGGACCGAAAGGGCCCCCATAAATTTTTTAGGGACAAGATTTTTCAGTACTTCACTCGAACCCGATAACTCAGCACAGCTTCTCCATCTTTCGCAACCGGAACCGTGAATCGCGCCGCAAAGGCAGCCGTTTTTTCCGCAGGAAAACTGGAACTGATAATTTCCCAATCGCCGCCAATTGGTTCGTTGACTATAACGTTCACAGATTCTTCCTTGTGATTGCGAATTCGTATTTCGTAGGCGTATTCAAAAACTCGCCGAGCGATGTTTTTGTAATCAGTCTGCTTGCGTTCGGCGACGACATCAAAGGCATCGCCAAGTTTGATTTTGACTGCCTCGTCTTTCGGGGTGTGATCAATGCGATCTTCGCCAACGAACTGCTGAGCGCCTGTGCTGTCGGCTTTGTAGACGCGAACGATTCCGGCGGGCAAGGGTTGACCAAGCCCATTTTCCTTTCCATTTTTGAAGCTGACGTACACGCCGACTTTCTCTTTGATCGGTTCGCCGGGGTTGTTGTAGCCTTGAAAATAATAAGGCTGGCCGTTGATGACCAGTTCTTTTTTGATACCGAAATCAGCCGCCGACAACAAACTGATCTGCTTCGTTTCGTTGTTTTTGATCGTGGTTTTTCTTTGCAGCGTGTACAGGTGATATTCAAAAAACGACTGTTCCTGAAACTGCTGCGGAGCGGCAGCGGCGGCCATTTCCAAATTCCGCATGGATTTGGCAACGGCGACTTCGTCACGCACACGATTCACATCGCCAGCGACGAGTTTCAGTTCGGCATTTCTGTAAGCCGCTCCGCTGTTATTGGTCAATGTCACCCAGCCGTTCAAATCGGCTTTGGTGTCGTTCTGATTGACGACAACCACGTAATCCGACCGCCAGTTCAATCCTTGTGTCAGGTAAGAAGCTTCGATGGTGTGCGTGTCCACGCCGGTATTGTTCAAAGTCCAGACCAGCGTCGGTTTGGCGATCAAATCCTGCGGCAGACGTTCAAAACGAATTTCCGCAATGTTGGTCGGATTGATGACTATCTGCCCGCCGATTTGCCAGACCTGGCCGCTGTTGTTGGAAAGCAAGGTCGCGCGCGTCGGCATCAGTTTTTCGGTGTTGCTTTCCATCGTTCGCAACACCAGCGTCAGTTCCTGGCCGACGTATTTGTCGAGCAGTTTTTGAGGATTCAACAAATCATATTCGTAACTTTGCTCGACGATGCTCAGCGCATCCGGCGAAGTCACTGACTTGATGTGAACCGTAGTTGCATTGATTTGCTGCGCCACATCCATGAAGCGCAATTGCGATGTGCCGCGCGGCAACTTCAAAGTTCGAGTGTCTTTCACCAATCCCAGATTGGAGTTGTAAACCGTGATGGCTACGTTATTTTGATCTTCGATCGTGCTGGTTCCGGTTTGGGCGGCTTGCCCGCTCTGAGAGTTTGGAGTGGTTTCGGTCATCGTTGCTCCTTCGCGTCGCGGCTGGTCGGACTCGTGTGCTGACGCGCTTGTGACAGAAGTTGTTCCCAGCAACAGCGCCAAAATCATCGAATGCGCTGCCAGGGTTTTGCCAAAACTGTTTCGTGAATTCATCGTTTCTCCATCTCGATTGAGTTTCATGTCGGGGACTTTTGCGACAGTTGAACGGCAATCAATTTTCGGCTTGCAAAACAGCAAACGCCGCAATCGGCCAGGAGTTGCAGACGATTTCCGATTTGTTGACAGTTTTGATTCGCAGCAACTACATTGCCCGCATGTCTTCCAAGAAAATCCTGTTTTTTGTGTTGAATCTGATTCTGGTTGCCAGCGTTGGTTGCGGCGCGCAGCTTTACAAGGTTTCCCCTTTGCCAACCAACGCATCTGCCGACGATGTTGCCAGCGGTGAACAGGGCTTGATTGCCGTCACCGCCATTCTGGACGGCGACCAGTCGCTGGAACTATTCGAAGCCAATTTGCCGCTGGCCGGTATCATCGCCGTTGATTTGAGATTGGTGAATCGAACCGCAGTGCCAGTTAAAGCCGATTCGCTTAAATTCAGCTTGCGCGATTCAAGCGGCGGCAATCTGAAGCCGATTCCGCCTGCTCAGGCGTTGAAACGTGTAATGAAGTTTTACGGCGACGGGTTTTATCGCAAAGACGCCAGGCTCCGAACCGTCGAAAGCTACGAAAAAATCGGACTGACCACCAATGCCACCATCGAACCGCAAGGCAATTTGCGCGGCGTTTTGTTTTATGAAAAACAAAACAACCGAACCTCGCTCGGCGGATTGACGTTCTCTGTTGTCGGCGTGACCAAACAGATCAACATCAACAACAACTGAACCGATTCAACGTGGCAACAATCGAAACCATTCACAATTACAAAGCCAATTCGGCAAATCCGCTGTATCACTTTTTCTGGGGAATTCGTTTTTTCTTTGCCGGATTGCGCATGCTGTTTCGCAATTCGGGATTGGTCGCATTGTCGCTGATTCCGATTGTGCTGACCGTTGTGTTGTTGCTGCTGCTGACCGTCGGCAGCGCGTGGCTGGTCGGGCAATTTGTTTCTGGCTGGTTCGCGGACGACTTAAAAGTCCTGGCTCAACTCGCAATTTTAGCGCTGGCGTTGTTGCTGAGTTACTTTCTTTACCTGCCGCTGGCGCGTGTGTTGCTTGCGCCGATTGCTGAAACCATCAGCCGCAAAACGCACCAACTGCACACCGGCCAGGACGGCTTTGGCGCGGACGTAAACTGGCTTCGCGCCATGAAGGAAGGTTTGAAGATCGCCTTGCTTCACCTTGTCGTCGGGGGCCTGGCGCTGGCCTTGAACTTCATTCCACCCATCGGCACTGTCATCGGAATCATCATCGCAATTTCTCTTTGCGGATTGGACTTTATGGATGTGCCGCTTTCGGCGAAAGGCATTTCGTTCCGAAAGAAACTTGGCATTGTCTGGCGAAACAAATCCGTGGCGTTTGGATTCGGCGCGGCCAGTTATTTGATGCTGTTGATTCCGGGCGTGAACCTGCTTTCTTTGCCGGTCTGTGTGATTGGCGCCACCTTGTTGACCGATCAACTCAACACAGATTGAAGCCGAAATCTGCTTATGGAGTTGGCGTCTTGCCAAGCAGTTCGTGGTGACGGCTGAAAAAATCTTTGGCAATCAAACTGGCATCGCGCCGTTCGACATCGGCTTCGTAATTCATTTGGCGCATTTCCTGGTCGGTGACTTTTCCCGCCAGCCGTTCGATCAGCGCGCGAAGTTCAGGATGACGATCCAGCGTTTCCGTTCGCGCAACCGGCACGGCGTGATACGGCGGAAAGTAACGGCGGTCGTCTTCCAACGCGAACAAATCCAGCTTGGCGATCAATCCATTGGTTGCATCGCCAGCAATCAAATCAACCTGCCGTTCAGCCAACGCGCGATAAGTCAGCGACAGATTCATCGCCAGCGGCGCAGTAGCAAACTTCAACCCGTACGTTTGCACCAAGCCTTTGTAACCGTCTTCTCGATCCAGAAACGCCGAGCCGAATCCGGCGCGCCAGTTTGGAGTTTGTTTTGCCGCGTCGGAAATCGTCTTCAGGTTCAAGCTTCGGGCTTCGTCGCCTCTGACCAGGATGACGTAAGTGTTGTTGAAGCCGAGCGGCGAAAGCATGGTTCGCCCCGTAGCGGCATAACTGGCGGCGACTCGCGCGTTGACTTCATTGCTGTCCAGCAAGACGGGCTGTTTGAACACCGCCGTCAGCGCTGTGCCGGTGTATTCGACATAAACATCCAGATCGCCAGCGCGCATGGCAGTTTCGCAAACCAGCGTGTCACCCAGATTGAGTTTGCGCTGAACTTTCAGCGATGTGTTCTGTTCGATCAACTGCGCCAGCATTTCGCCTAATATGACTTGTTCAGTGAAGTCTTTCGATCCGACGACAATGCGACCGGCAGAGCGTTCAGACCAAAGCAAGCCGCCGACCATCAAAACTAAAGCAACGACGCCGGCCGCAGCCATCAAAACCAACTTCGACGATTTGCGCGAACTTCGTTCGGGCGAAACCCATTGTTCGGTTTTGCCAAGCAGAAAATCCGCCAGCAAAGCCAGCGCCGCCGCCGGAATCGCTCCGGCCAGAATCACTGTGCTGTCCACGCTGGCTACGCCGCGAAAGATGTATTCGCCCAACCCTCCCGCGCCAATCGCCGCCGCAATCGTTGCCGTGCCAACACCGACGACGGTTGCCACTCGAACTCCGGCCAGAATCGCCGGACGCGCCAGCGGCAATTCGACTTGAAAGAGCAATTGCCGGTCGGTCATTCCCATTGCCAATCCGGCTTCGCGCACCGCCGGATCAACCGATTTCAAACCGCTGACAGTTGTTCGCATCACGGGCAGCAGCGCGTACAGAGTCAACACGATCAGCGCGGCTTTGGCTCCGATGCCACCGATCACGGGCAGAGGAATCAGAAAGCCGAACATCGCCAAAGATGGGATCGTCTGGACGATGTTTGCCAACCCAATCAACGGATTGCCCCATCGCGGACGGCGATAAGCCAGGATTCCCATCGGCACGCCGACCGCCACGGCTACGCCGGTCGCAGCCAAAACCAACGCCAGATGGCGCGCGATGGCGCTCAGAAACTCGCTGCTGTGATTGAGCCAGAATTCGATTAGGCGCATAGGTAAAACAGATAGAGTGATGGAGAGAACGAGGGACAGAAGGACAGAGAGAGGCTTCAAAATTATGGGACTGTAGTTTTGATTTTTCTTTCCCTCAGTCCCTCTGTCTCTATGTTTCCCCTTTCCAACGGGGCAAAGCGTCGAGAAAGATTTTGACTTCGGGATTGTTCGACCGCGCGATTTCGCCTGGCGGAGCCAGAGCCGCCAATTTGCCAGCGGCCAGCACGCCGAGTTTGTCGCCGAGCGCAAAGGCTTCGCCCATGTCGTGCGTGACGCAGACTATGGTTTTGCGAACTTGCGATTGGATGCGATGAAATTCGCGGTGCATTTCGGCTCGCGTCAACGGGTCGAGCGCGCCGAAGGGTTCGTCCATCAACAGAATCGGCGGATCGGCAGCCAGTGCGCGCGCCACGCCGACGCGCTGCCGTTGCCCGCCTGACAATTCACGCGGAAACCGGTCGCGGAACTTCGCCGGATCAAGCCCGACCAGTTCCAGCAGTTCATTTACTCGTTGATTGATTTTGGATTCAGGCCAGTTTTCCAGGTGAGGAACGATGGCGACATTGCGCCCTATGGTCATGTGCGGAAACAAACCGACTTCCTGCAGCACGTACCCGACGCGACGGCGAAGCTTGATCGCATCCCAATCGGTTGTCGCTCGGCTTTCCACGCGGACGGTTCCGGCTTGAGGCAGCAACAGTCGGTTGATGAGTTTCAGGATCGTCGTTTTGCCCATGCCGCTGCGCCCAACCAAGGCCAGCGTCTCGCCGCTTGCAATGCTCAGCGAAAAATCGTCCAGAATCGCTGCGCCGCCTGAGTGGCGAAACGTGACTCGGTCAAATTCGATTGCCGGTTGCGTCATCGAAACTCATGCGCCAATCGGATTACCGCATTTGCTGCAAAACCGCGCCGAGCGAACGATCTGCGTACCGCAATTCGGACAAATCGAAGCCGTCGCTTCGGGTTGCGCGGGCGCATCATACCGCGACGATGGCAACTCAGGCGCAGACATGGGAAACGACTGCGGCGCATAATTGGTGGGGTATTGTGGCTGATTGTTCAGAAAATTACGCGCGCCAGCGACACCGAAAATGTCACGGTAGGCGATGGTCGTTATCGTAAATTGCAGCGGCATCGTCGCCAGAATCCCGACGTAACAGGCTATGCTGCCAAGCCCCGCCAGAATCTGCACGACAATCGCAAACAGCGTGAACATGAACCAATTACCCTTGGTCGCGTTGAAACTCATGCTCAAGGCTTCGCCTACGCCTACGCGACGTTCGACAATCAGCGGCGCCGCGAAAAACAAAAGCCCGGACACGACATACGCCGGAAGAATACAAAACAACGCGCCGAGCATGGCGAAAAATGCCGCGGCGATGATCGTGCCCAACAATTGCGGAAAAACATCGCCGCCGGAAAACACGTCGCCAACCGAAATCGGTTCGCCGCGCAACTGCTTGAACGCTGTTTTATACAGTCCGCCCAGAAAGAACGGCCCCGCCAAAAACGAAAAGATCACCACCCCGAACACCATTGGAAAAAACAGCGCTGGCAATTCGGGGGGCTGATTGGGCGCGCCCACAGCCTGCGCCTGAATCGAAAACATCATCAGCGCAAACGGAACCATGGGAATTAGAAAGACTCCAAAGACGATCAGCAGTTGGCTCACCCAGACCTGCCATTTGTTGGCAAACATCTGCCAACCTTCGCCTATCCATTCACCCCAGCGCACATTCGCCACAGGTTGTTCTTGCATGAAATTCTCCTACGGGGGTCGCGTGTGTTGTTCAGGCTTTGACGCCCGCTTCCGCCAGATATTCGCGCATCACTTTGGCGTAATGCGGAAAGGCGATTTCAGGGTCTTCGATTTCGGAATGCCAACGCTTTTCCCACTCGAAACAGTAATAGCCGCGATAACCGCTTTTCGCCAAAACCTTGACGGTTTCCTTGACTGGAACTTCTCCAGTTCCGACCAGCACGTACCGGCGACCGGTTCCTTCCGGGCGGGAATCTTTCAGATGCGTATGCCGCGTGAATTTGCCCAACTGTTTGAAGGTGAAATCGGGTTGTTCTTTGCCGCTGACGAAAGTGTGATGCGCGTCCCACAACAAGGCCGCCGTCGGCAGATTCGCGCCTTTCAAAATCGCCAGCAACGATTGGGAAGTCGTGAATTCGTCGTGCGATTCGATCACCAAAGTCACGCCGCTGCCTTTGGCGTGTTGGTGCAATTCCTTGAACCCGGCGACGATCAACTTCGTGGCCTCTTCCATCGTCTGGCCTTTTTGCAACGCTCCGCCGAAGACGCGCACGTAAGGCGATTTCAGTTTGTGCGCCAGATCAATGAAACGCCGCGCTTCGTCCAATTGCGCCTGCCGTCTGGCGGCGTCGGGTTCGCCCAAACGCGCCGAAGCTCCGAGGTCGGAAATTTTCAGCCCCAACGCCGCCAGGTCTTTCAAACTTTCCGCCAGTTTTGCGCCTGTGAATTGCGGAGATTTCGGCAAATCCATTTCGTTCAAAATGCCGCGCAACTCCAACGCCGCATAACCAAGCTGCGAAGCCTGGTCGAGAATCTGTTTCCAATCCCATTTCGGACAACCCAGAGTGGAAAAGGCGATGGGCAAACGTTTGGTTTTGTCGGCGGCACGGACAGCCGCGCCCAGAATTGCCGGAGCAGCAATCGTCCCCGCCAACGAATGAGCAAATTGTCGTCGAGTGATGGTCTTCATAAATTGTCAGGTGAATTGAAAATGCGAGCAGCGATTTAGATTCAATCGCCTTCAGGACGCGGGCATACTAGCTTGGCCGCGTAAGCGCCGCAAGCTTTTGGCAGTCAAACACATCAGCCGATGAGCATCTTTGAAATCCGTTTTTTCGCGTGGTAGCATGCGCCCGCTTTCAAGGCTGAACTGGTTTTCGGCCTGACAGAGCGCTTCCTTCCAACATTGCGGAGAGCTGGCAGAATGGCTATTGCACCGGTCTTGAAAACCGGCGTCCGAAAGGGCATGGGGGTTCGAATCCCTCGCTCTCCGTTTCCCCTACAGGCCAATTTATTCAACATCAATTTTGTCCGTTAATCCTAGTTCCAAAAGAGCCGTCCTGGTCTCTTCGATTTTTTGCGCAGAGATGCCATCTTCTGCGTTGACGTTCAAGCTCAATGTCAATCTCAACCCCTGGCCAGTCGCAAATTTCGTCAGCACTCTGGTGTAAAACGTCGTCCACTTTTGCGGAGGTATATCGCCAATCCAGACGAGCTTGGTTGCGGCAGGCAATGCAGCTTGAAGCGCAGGCTGTGTGGAGGAATTTGGCGCTTGAACCGCTGAGGATTTAACCTCATCCGGCGCATAATCCGAAACCGGCGATTGTCCATCATTGATGTTGCCGGAGATTGCTGGCGGAGCGGATTTTGCTTTTTGATATTCTTCCGCCATTTCCTTCTTGATGATGAATACTTCGTCAGAAATTTCAACTTCGCCGACCGGCAACGTGCAGCCGAATGCGAAAGGTTGATATTCGCCATCTGACGGCTTGCCGACATAAGCGATCACACCGCCGCCGACGCCACGCGAAATCGCATCTTTAATCGCATCCCCATTGAGCAGCTTGGGAAATTGCGGCGAAGCGAAAAAGGCGTCGCGCACGGATTTCGTGCTCCATTCTTTGAAAGCAGGCGGCCAGTTGCGTACCAGGAAATTGGGGCTGATGTCTTTTTCGATGTCGCCGTCCTGACGCAAACGATTCAAGATCAGCGTCAGCATCGAATCCGCCGCGCTGGAATGAACCAGTCCCAAATCAATTTCCCGCAACTGATTGTCTTTGCCCAATAGCGCCAGATTTTTATAGCTGCGCCAGATGGCTTCTTTCAGGTCTCTGCCAGCCTTCTTGAGATTTTCGTCGAGTTGTTTTTGCTGTCCTTCGTCCAGTTTCAACGTGCCGGAATTGACCTCGTCATCAATGTCTTCCCAAGCCAAAAGCTTGCGCGCGTCTTCAACCAAAGCCGTGACGCCTTCCGGCACAACCCAGATGATCGCGCTTTTGAATGTGCGGGCGGAGGTTCCGTTGTCGCGCGTCATGGATTCGATCAACGCGAGTGTTTTGGGCTTTTCTTCAAAAGAATTTTCCGGCGGCAAAATCGCCAATGTCAGCGAAGGCCGGTCAGGAATTTGATTGCTCTTTTCCGGGAAGTAAATGCGCTCCACGCCTGAACCCGCCGCGAAAGTTTTTTGGACTTCAGAGCGAATGCGTTCGGCAATCTTTCCGCCGTTGATGTTGGCGCGCCGATCAGCCAGCAACTTGTTCAGGTTTGGCGACAGGCTGAAACGGTAACGATTCCGCTCGACTGACAAAAAGTAACAAGCTTCGGTCAGAGTTTCGAGCACGGTTTCGACGTTCCCGATTTCAAATGCCGGTTCCGCCACAGCCAGGCGAATTTCGGGAACGGTGGCTTCGCCACGCATTGTTCCGCCATTCGATTCAAAGAAAATTGCGGTCGCCACTTTGCGATGCAATCGAGTCTTTTTGATCGAATCAGTCGCTTCGCTGTCCATACGCACGGCAAAGGCGTCTTTCTTGCCGCAGATGTCAGTCGTTACAGCGGCTTCCAGTCTTGATTCTCCCAACTGTTCAAAAACTGCAGCGCGAAAGGTCGGGTTGTCCAATGGCGCAGTTCCCAAACCGATGAGCGCGTCACGATGTGCGCCTTGATAGCCTTCCTGATACGCCTTGGAAACCCACAACGCCAGCAAGCGCAGTATTCCGCGAGTCTGTTGAAAGCGTGGCAATGCCTGCCATTTGCGCTCGAAAACCGACAACACGACTGGATGAAACGGATAGGTCGCCTCAAACGCCTGGCGCGCGTTGTCGGTCGGAAACCAGGTTGGCAATTGGCTGCGCTGTTCGACCATCCATTCCGCATAGTTTTTGCAGGTTTGGACGGCGTCACGACCGAGCAGAATTTTGCCGTCGCTGCTCACGGCTTGCTCATCCCATTCAAACAACCGGCGACGAATGATCTCCGACGCCTCGCCTTCGGAAGACATCATCACGGCCTTGCCAAGCCGGTCGAGCAGTTTGCGGAACCGCATGTAATCCTGCTGGTCTTCGGCAGTCATTTCCAATTCGGAAGCCGGAATTGAAACTGCCAGCACAACGTTGTCGGAACCGCGCGCTTCTTCGGAAAGGTTTTGCAGAAAATGGTAAAGCTGAGCGCCCAAGCCGCTTTTACGGTTACGGCTGATGTAGTTCATCAACTCGTCCATCAAAATCAGGCAGGGTTTGTCTTTGGGCAGAAACTGGCGAATGACATCGCCAGCGGGAGCGGTCAATTGTTGTTCGTGTTCCGCAACAACTTGGAATGCTTCCGCGCCGCCCAACTGAAAAGCGATTTCGCCCCACGGCGTGCGCCGCAACGGTGTTCCATCATCGCCGCCGCGTCCTGTGATCGAATCGAATTCCGTGCCGACGAAGACGGCAACATCAGCGTTCGGAACAGACTTGATTTCTGCGCGGTCGATCAATTTGCGCACTCCGCGCCAACCGTCCGCAGCCGGGCCGTGTTTTGCCAAATGGTAAAGCAGCGTCAGGGCGTGCGTTTTTCCACCGCCAAATTGCGTGGCCAGATTGAATACCGCGTTGGCTTCGGTTTTGATGCCTGACAAACGGCGAATCACTTCCGCCGCCAATCCCGTCAGGTTTTGCGTCAGATAGGTGCGGTCGAAAAATTCTTCCGGTTTCTGATAAACCTTCGGTGCGCGTCCGTCCCGCACTTGATCCAGATGCACGGCAAATTCCGATGCGTCCAGCGGTTTGCCTTCGCGTAAATCTTCGCGGGGCTGAATGACTGTATACCAGGGTTTGAGAGCCATTTTGGACAAATACCTCCTGAGCAGAGAATTAGCTCCGTAGGAGCGGAATGTTTATAGATCAAGACAGAAAAAGCCGACTAGCTCCGTAGGAGCGGCATCTGCACATTTCGCTCCTACGGAGCTTGGGTAGTTGTTGATCGCCGCAACTATAAACAGGCCGCTCCTACGGAGCTAAAAGCGGCTCCCCGAATTTCCAAATTAAAACCCAAGCCCTTTCTTCCGCGCCAGCACGCCCTCGACCCAGCGGCGTTCGTCCGCGCCGGTCGGATAAAGCGCCGCCAGCGCCTGCGCCAATCGCCAGAAGCGTTGATCGCGCCCGATGCCGTCTTCGACCAGGAAGCGTTTCAGCGCTTCGCTGCGTCCGGCGGAAAACAGCAACATCGCCTGATGCACGCGGTCGAGCGCCGTGGTTCCGGCTTGCAACTTGACCGGCGCGCCGCCGTCTTCCACTTCCAACTTTTGCATGTCGAAGAGTTCTTTTTGCGGTTGTTTCTTTTTGCGGGCGGGCGAGGCGTCCAAATCCTGTTTGCCGAACAGATGACGGGCGCGTTCGGCGACGGAAAGCAGGCGGGCTTTATCGCCTTTGACTTCGACAATGGTGTCGAGTTGTTCCAGATGAGCGCCCAAGCCTTGCGCGATCTTGCGCGCCGCGTCGTATTCCAGCGTGTAGCCTTTCACTTTCGCCGTTTTCGCGGAAGCGGTTTCTTCGTCATCTTCGCTTTCCGGTTCGTCGCCTGATTCATCATTCATCATTCCGCCCTCATCCTTCGTATTCAGCGTCCAGAACCACATCGCGGTCAGCCGGGCGTCTTCTTCAAAGCCCGTGGCGTCGGCTCCGGCAAAGATCATCTGCAAGGCTTCTTTGGCCACCGCCGCCCAAACGTGTTCCAGGTATTCGCGTAAGGTGACCGCTTCGCCCGAAGCTTTCTCGACGCGGGCGTAGCGCGAAAAGACTTCCAGCGCCGGCCCCAGACAAGCGAAGATCGCATCCGCGCCGACGACGCCTTCGGCAGCCAG
>Ga0268299_1001655_pt1 | contig 35383 bp, 27 predicted proteins | sample NOBtaG_FD_193484 | JGI IMG/M metagenome (GOLD analysis project Ga0268299, IMG submission 193484) | Activated sludge microbial communities from bioreactor in Nijmegen, Gelderland, Netherland - NOB reactor | ecosystem: Engineered > Bioreactor > Aerobic > Activated sludge | place: Netherlands... | reverse complement strand
CCGACACTCCGGAAGACGCGCGCCTGGCGCGCGAGTTCGGTGCAGAGGGTATTGGACTGTGCCGCACAGAGCATATGTTCATGGCGAACGACCGTCTGCCGGCCATGAAAGAGATGATTATCGCCTCCGATGTCGAAGAGCGCAAAGAAGCGTTGGCAAAACTCTTGCCCATGCAAATCGAAGATTTCAAAGGAATTTTCAAAGCGATGAAAGGGCTGCCGGTAACCATCCGCCTGCTCGATCCGCCGCTGCATGAGTTTCTTCCCAAGCATGAAGATCTTGTCGAAGAGATCGCTGTTCTCAAAGCAAAAGGCGTCAAGGGCGCTGAGCTTAGAGAAAAGGAAGTGATGCTTCAAAAGGTCAACGAACTTAAGGAGTCCAACCCAATGTTGGGCTTCCGTGGCTGCCGCCTCGGGCTGATTTATCCTGAGATCAATACGATGCAGGTGGAGGCTATTTTCACTGCCGCCATTGAAGTTCAAAAAGAAGGGCATGAAGTTTTCCCTGAAATCATGATCCCACTCATCGGACATCCGAATGAATTGAAGTTTGCTCGCCAGCATCTTGAATCTGTTGCCAAACAAGTAATGGAAAAGATGAAGACCGAAGTGAAGTACAAGTTCGGCACAATGATCGAAGTGCCTCGTGCGTGCGTTGCTGCTGATCTGATAGCCGAGCATGCTGAATTTTTCAGTTTTGGAACGAACGATCTCACGCAAATGACATTCGGCTATTCTCGTGATGATGCCGAAGGCAAGTTCTTGCAGAAGTATCTCGAAGGCGTCACCGTCAACGGTGAGCAGCTCAAAGTAATGCAGAACAATCCCTTTGAAGTGCTCGACCGAGGTGGTGTCGGCAAACTCATGAAGATTGCCGTTGAGTACGGTCTGCAGACGAGAGCCGATTTGAAACTGGGTATTTGCGGTGAGCACGGCGGTGAACCATCGTCAATCGCTTTCGCTCACGAAATCGGATTGGCTTATGTGAGCTGTTCGCCTTTCCGCGTGCCGGTGGCGAGACTAGCCGCAGCGCAGGCAACTGTTGCCACTAAAGAGCGCGACAAGTAAATAGACTAGTTGTTTGAAAGCAAGCTATCGATGGCCGCTTTCAATTGAGGCGCGGACTGAACGTTGGTTATGACGAAGCGTTTTACGCCGTGACTGACTCGCGGTTTAAGCTCAGGCTTCTTCAAATTGCGCGCCTCGTACTTTCCTGATTCTTTGAGGATTATCTCGAGGTCGCCGGCATCTGCGCTTCTTTTGCAGACATTCACCCTGTCGATGTCTTTCAACCATCCGTAATGAATGGAAATTCCTGGACGCACGCGAAGGAAGCGCTTGGTTGAGACAGCATCTACGCACTTGTAGATTTTCTTGAACAAGAGCATGAATGCGAGCCAGGTAATGAGAAAAAGCAGGACATTGCCTAAGGTCGGCGGCGGATGATGTTTCACATAAATTTCAAATATCATCACGGCAATGACGAAGCCCAGCAGTGCCTTGGACATCGTGATCATGCGCGGCAGAGGATCTTCCAGCCGAGCGAATAGGAGTTTTTCATCCGGCATCAATTCCTTGAGAACAACGGAAGCATGAAATTCATCCAGCTCGGTTTGTTTGTGCTCGCCTTCCAATCTCATGGCTCCAAAGTCAGTTCATTTGTTGCTTTGCTTGGATTCTGTCTTTAGAATCGTTGTTTTTCCCAGACCTTCCGGTGGCGCCAAATCTTTCGCGGCTGCTCTGAACTCGTCGCGCTGCTTGGTGTGGACGCTAAACGCGATTTTGGGATACATCTGCCTTGCGTATTCCAATTCTTTATCGCTCCACATGGTATTGGAAATTTGCAGGGTCTGCAATTTTGGAAATTCTTTCAAAAGCGGCAATGCTTTAATCGTAATCGGAGTGTGCGAGATATCCAGTCTTTTCAATGTTTTCACTGCCGTAAGAATTTGCAGCTCCTTGTCTTTTACCTTTTCGTTTTCAGCAAGGCTCAATTCAATCAATGCTTTCATTTCGCTGATGTTTTTCACATCACTCGAATCGACATTACATTTGTCCAGGGCTAGCACAACAAGCTGATTGGACGATTTCAACCGTTTTACTATTCTGTGCACTGAAGGCAATCTTCCCAGCCCGAGACTGGTAAATTGATTCAGTCTCTTGAGTGTAAGAAGTCCCTCTTCCGTGATTGGATTTTGCCCGATGAAAAGTGCTTCCAATTTGGGAAGCTGATTTATGGCCTTAATCGAAGCATTGGTGATGTCAGTGTAGGGAACCGCCAGATATCTAAGTTCCCTCAGGTGACCTAAATTTTCCAAGGTTCTGTCGCTAACCCCCTCGTTTGAATTAAAGCTCAATTCGGTGAGGTCGTCCGGCTGAAATTGCAGCAGAAATTTCGGTGACATCGGTGCGTCGGAATCTTGAACTCGAAGATTAAAGCTCAGATCTATTGGAATTTCGAAAACTCCTTTTGCTCTTTGGAAATTCTTGGTGCCTGCAAGAGCGATCTCTCCGATTGGCCGCATGAACAAGATACGCCTCATTCTTCGCCCGTCTTTGCCAACGATCGTCTTGGACTGCACGGTGACATCTACAGACGTGTATCTATTTAGCGCGTAACTTTCGCGCTTATACGTTTCTATTTCGCGTTCGAGTTGTTTTGAGTAACTATCGGCATCAATGTTATCTTTTACGATCCACACTGCAACACCAGTGATAAGAGCGCTGGCTGCGCATGCAAATGCCAGTTGCGTAACGCTTGTTTTGGCAGTTTCTCTCTTTGTCTCAGTCAAAATCGAATCGGCATGCGTGAAAGCCTGGCCTGATGATCCTTGCTGCAAAAGTCCCATGTCTCTTGCAACTGCTTTTAGCGTTTGATAGCGTTTCTCCGGATCTTTCTCGAGGAGGCGACTGATCAATGTTTCCACACCTGCAGGAAACTCTTTACCGAGCGTGGCTTCTTTCAAGGTCGGCGGCTTTTCGGACTGGTGCTGCATCATGGTGGCAAGCGCAGTGTTGCCCATGAATGGCGGCAATCCGGCCAGTGCTTCGAAAAATACGCAACCGAGGGCATAAATATCACTGCGGTGATCGACCGCAATACCAAGGCATTGTTCTGGACTCATGTACAAGGGACTGCCAAAAATCTCGCCGGTTTTTGTCAATTCTTGTATGTCGGCACCTTCCGCCTGGTGCAACTTGGCAATTCCGAAGTCTACTATTTTTACAGTGTAGGCGCCGCCGCCAGGCGGTTTGATCAGCATGATATTGCTGGGTTTAAGGTCGCGGTGAACTATGCCCAAGTCGTGCGCATACGCCAGCCCGAAGCAAACCTGGATGAAAATCGGCAATGCTTCCTCGACTGAAAGCGGTCCTTTCTCCTCGACAAGCTTGGAAAGAGTAGTGCCCTGGACGTAATCCATGACGAAATAGGGGTGCTTGCCCTGAATCACGCCTGAGTCATGGACACTTATCAAATTAGGGTGGTCGAGGAGGCTGCTGGCTTTGGCCTCTTGTTGAAACCGCCGCCAGGTGGCGTCCTTTACATCGTGTGCGTCGATGGTTTTAAGCGCCATGTCGCGTCCGAGCGTCATTTGATGCACCCGGTAAACGACGCCCATGCCGCCGCGACCTATTTCTTCGATAACTTTATAGCGCTCGGCGATGACTGTGCCGGCGGTCAGTTCAAGCGCACCGCCAAAGCCCTGCCCGGAGGTTAATGTGTCTTCCTGGCGAATTGGCTGATTTTCGGCTATGGAACAATCGTCTCTCACTCCAAGATTATGCCACTTCTATCGTTTTTGATTCTCTCAGAGACTGACCTCAAATTTTTTGTTCCATGTATCATTAATTGGTTTTCCAACGTATTTTTGGGTGAGATGGGCCGATATGAGAGCCGACCTGAAAAAACTCGAAAAGTATCCAATCATTCCGGCTGGGGAGATGGCCAGCGCGGAGAATGCCGGCCGGATTTATGTTGGTGCGTTTTTAATAGCTGCGCTCTTCTGGCTCGGATTGTCAGCGCTCCTCCACTTGTTTCTTCCGGTGCAGTTGATGGCGCTGGGTGCATGGGGTTTCGTGCTGCTTTTGAAATATGCGTCCACAGCAGGAGTCATTCGCTCAGAGCTTGATCTCAAGGCCAAAGGACTAGACATCAAAGATCGCTATATGACCGCAGTCATGCCGTGGGATTGGCTGGTCAAAGTGGAAATGAGACAGCGAAATTTCAGTTTGATACCAAATTATGTCTACTTCAAGTTCAAGAATGCTTCGGATGTTTTGATACTTTGGGACGACGTAAAAGAAGCGATGGATTCGACCACGTTGATTTCGTGCGTGCGAACATGGGCTCCCCATGCTGAGATAATTGGTGATGCCAATTTGACCAAGTCGGAGTCTATTGCGTCGTACACAGAACTCTGGCTTTCCGAAATGAGTCTCTCTAAAGGTACAAAGCGCCTCCGGCAAGAGCAGACCCTTCCTGCCGGCACCGTATTGAGCGACAGTTATAAAATCGAGCGTATTTTGAGCGGTGGCGGACAAGGGACTGCGTATCTCGCTTCCGTTTTGCCGGAAGCATCGCTGCCTCAGATGCCTGCGCAGGTGGTGATAAAAGAGTTCATTCTTCCGGATAACGAGCGGGGCTTGAAAAAAGCAACTGATTCGCTGGTGAAAGAGGTGGCAATATTGCGCCGCATCAATCATCCCTTGATCGTCCGCTTGTATGACTTCTTCATCGAGGATATGCGCGGGTATCTTGCTATCGAATTTATCGATGGTGTAACGCTCAGACAGTTGGTTACCCAATCCGGCCCCCGTCCTGACGGCGAGGTGGTGAAGTTGGGTGCGGCACTTTGTGATGCGCTTTCATATTTGCATGACCTCTGCCCACCGATTATTCATGGTGATGTAACTCCTGACAATGTCATGCTGCATAAAAACGGCGAAATCAGGCTCATGGATTTTGACGCATCGCAGGAACTCACACGCAATAAGACAAATACCGTTGTGGGGAAACATTCGTATATGTCGCCCGAACAGTTTAAAGGAATGCTCAGTGAAACGAGCGACATTTATGCTTTGGGTTGCACTCTGCATTTTCTTCTCACCGGGGCTGATCCTGAGCCTATCAGCGAGTCTCGACCAATGGAGGTGAGGAGCTCGGTGAGCGCGGCTATGAATCAGGTTGTTGCAACTGCCACCAAGTTTGAAGAGTCGGGAAGATTCGCCACGCTTAAAGAATTGAGGACACAACTTGAGCGAGTCTAACCCTGCCAAATTACCAGCCCATCAGACTTCGCCTGAGGCGGAGGCGCCGTCTGCTCGTCGCCATAATGCCCCACAAGACCAGGCAAGTGTGTTTAAAATTCCGCAGAAACCGGCTTTTGTGAAAGCGTCGAGTCGATTACTCAAGTTCACTTTTCCTCTACTTTTTATTACTGGTGGTTTTTTTGCGTGGAATGTTTTGCTGTTGTTCTTTTTTCATGTCCACCTTACAGCCGCGCTCTTCCTCGAGACTGTTCTTTCTTTCCTGTTCTTGTTTTCTTACTTTGGTCTTCTGGCAATTCAGTTGAAGAATAATTTTACGCTGCGCCAGTGGGGTTTGTCGCTTCCTCTTCTATACATCTGCGGCACACGCGGGAAACTGACTTGGAGTTGGCCTCAATTGTCGGCATTAGTCTTCTCGCGAAGCGATTCGAGTGTGGGAGCTGCCGATCAGCTTGTGCTGCGATTTCAAAAAGGTGACGGCGAGCATAACAATGTTGAAATTGCAATGAAACTTTCCGAGATCGATCAACTGGATTTGAAAAAGCTTGTTTATGCAATTGTCACCAATGCACCACATGCGGTGATCGAGCCGCCACTGGAAAAAGTGGCTCTGGAATTTCCCACTGTTTCCGGCATAAAACATCTCAACTTCAGCAGTTTTACGAGCATGTGGGATGAAGAGTTTTCAACCCGTTATTCACCGACTTTGTTTGTTCCTCTGGCGCCCGAGGCGACTTTGCGCAGTGGAACAATCAAGATAATGGAAATGGTTGCTTCTGGGGGATCGGCTGCGATTTATTCGGCTAAAGATTCGAGTGGACGACAAATTATCGTCAAAGAAGCTGTAATTCCTAAAAACTCACCGGAAGCATTAAAAGCAAAAGCAATCGAGTTGTTCAATCGCGAGGCTTTATTGCTGAGCAAACTCCAGCATCCTCATATCGCCAAAGTGTTGGATCACTTTGTTGAGAGCGAACACCACTATGAGGTGCTCGAGTACATTGACGGGCTTGATCTGCGGCGGTTCGTGAAAGAGAGAGGACCGCAGCCGGAAGATTTCGTGCTCAATTGGGCGGAGCAAATCTGCGAAATTTTGGAATATCTGCACACGCAAGATCCTCCCGTAATTCACAGAGACTTGACACCGGACAATTTGGTGCTGCGTGTCGATGGTCAGCTTGTGCTTATCGACTTCGGCGCGGCCAACGCATTTGTTGGCACTGCTACGGGCACCATGATCGGCAAGCAGTCTTACATGCCGCCGGAACAATTGCGTGGCAAAGCTGTTCCGCAAAGCGACATTTATTCGCTGGGCGGCACCTGTTATTTTCTCTTGACTGGTCGAGACCCGATTCCCCTGGAGGTTTCGCAAGTAAAAGAAGGAAGCGACCTGCCGACCAGTCTCAACGCGTTTCTTGCCAGGTGCACTGCGCCGGAATCGGCAAAGAGATTTGCCTCTTCCGGTGAAGCACTGCATGAAATACGCGCTATTCGCAAGCAGAGAGCTTTAGCATCAGCTCTTCGGCAGCCGGAGCGTTGAATTGAACGGTTCGTTGAAGAGGCTTCTAGAACTGGAAGTAAATGAACTTCGGAGTTATGTCCGGCGAAAAGGCGATGAGAAGACAAATTGCAACTGTCAGATAGGCAACTTTGAGCGGGCGGTTGAAAGGCATGATGCCGCCAATGCAGTCCTTATTCTTGCGGATTTGCGTGCAGATTATCTGACCGGCAAGAATCGACAAAAGAATAAGCGGCAAGAAGAAGTAGACACCGGGTTGGTCCACGTTTGGCAAAGTCACTTGCCAGAATTTCAGTTCAGGCATGTGATCTATTAATAGCAATTTTTTGATGATGCCGACTCCGATCGGAACATTGTCTGCGCGGAAGATGACTTCAGTGAGGCAAACAGCGTGGAAGGTGAGAAAAATGGCAAAGACGTGGAAAATTTTGTTGGCGGTCAACGTTTGCAGAGTCTTCGATTTCTCGACGACGTGGCGCCATTCTCTGTGCAGCACCAGCAGAATTCCATGCAGCGTGCCGAAGAGAATGTAATGCGTTGCCGCACCATGCCACAAACCGCAGAGGGTGAAGGTAATGAGGATATTTCTGTAAGTCATCCATTTGCCGGCGCGGCTTCCGCCCAGGGGAATGAACAGGTAATCTTTGAGCCACGTCGAAAGAGAAATGTGCCAACGCCGCCAGTATTCGGTAATCGATTCGGCCATATAGGGCAGGTCGAAGTTTTTCGGCACTTTGAAGCCGAGCAATTGCGCGGAGCCTCTGGCGATGTCCGTGTAACCGGAGAAATCAAAATAGACCTGGAACGCGAAGGCATAAGTGGCCAGCCACATGTCGAAGCAAGTGAATTGATTCGGATTGGCATATGCGGTTTGAACAACAATTGCCAGGTTGTCGGCGAAAATCACCTTTTTCACGAGACCGAAGATAATCAGCTCGAGCGCTTCATCGAATTGCGATAGAGTCAGCTTCGTTTTCACTTCCAATTGCTGCATAAAGTCCTGATAGCGCTTGATAGGACCGGCAATCTGAGTGGGGAAGAAACTGGCGAAGAGGGCGAATTGCCACGGTGATTTTACCGGTGCGCTGCCTTTATAGACATCGGACAGGTAATGGATAAACTCGAACGCGAAGAAAGAAATGCCGAGCGGCAAAATAATTTGAAACGGGATCGGCATCAGTTCTTGGTTGGCGAAACCAAGTCCCCAATTCAAAGAATCACGCACAAAATATGCATACTTGAAGAAGCCGAGCAAAAGAAGATTGGCTGCGATGGCGACGACAAAAAGCATCTTTCGCTTCGCTTGCGCGCGAGCGATCCACAGACCCATCCCATAATTGATCGCTGTCATCGCTGCGATGAGGAGCCCGTATTCAGGCTTCCAGGACATGTAAAAAATGTAGCTGGCAAGTAGCAGGAGCGCTGTTCTAAACCGGAATGGCACCACCCAGAAGAGCGCCACCACAATCGGCAGAAATACGAGGTAAGTAAAGCTGTTGAATAGCATTACATCGCCCCTCTTTTACCGGCAATTTTCGATTCGCCTTCGCCATCTCCTGGTTTTGCAGGAGCAAGAAGAGCACTGCTCAGCCTTGTGTCCCTGCCGATTTCGGCGGCAACGAAGTCCATGACTTTTCGTCCGCCGGATGCATCCATGTGGCAGGAGTCAGTGAAGTCCTTAATATCAAACGCGCCTGTTTTTTGCAGGTCGATGTACGCGACTTTCTCCGTCTGCGCGAGAGCCTCAACGCGTTTTACCAGCGCATCATGAACACCTGCAGGCAGGATTTTCAAAGCAGGATCCGGCAGCGGTACGTTGACGATGAGAGGTGCGATGTTCTTCTGCCTGCACAAATCAATGCACTTCTTCAGCCAAGCCATTTTGATTTTGCATTTGTCCGGCGTGGCGAAACGGTAGCGTTTTTTGAATCCATTCGAATTGTCATTGAAATAATCGATGCCGACCGGCTGCGCAAGCCAAATGCCCGGACCGACTTCATCCTGATATATAGCGTCTTTCACGTCCCCTTTTTCCTTCGTCGAAAGAGGAGCTGCAGAAAGCGGGCCTAGATAACCATTCAACTTGTCGCGCACTGAGCCGATGACTGAGCCCTGCACGTCATGTTTTCTTCCGGCCAGATAGACGGATTGGTTTGCCAGATACTCTGTTCGCTGCCAGGGTTTGGGCATGGAAAGATCCAGCAAATCGCGGGTTTCAGTAAACTTGGCGAGGTATTTGTAATGGTTTGAAGAAACAGCGCAATAGAAATCGTCATCGGTCATATCGAGCGGCGTCAAACCGATTACAACCACTTTGGGTGTTTTCCCTTCTTTGAACATTGTGCGGATGATCATGTAATCATCCGAGACCATTGCTCCCGGCAGCGCATAGTTGAAACAGGCAAGCTTGGCGCCTGGCAGTCTTTTCTTGATGGCGTCTTCGAGATAATGGCTTCTTCTTTCGACTACTATATCGACCGTGCGATTGAGATGTTCCGCCTCGAGCATCCAGAGCGGATTCATAAAAATAGAGGAGCCGAGCAGCACCACATCCGGTGCGGCTTTCTCCTGGAGATAATCTTGCGTCGTCCAGTAAGCCCAGTGTTTTGCCGACGGGATAGTGTTGGGGTCTACACGACCGAACGGGTCTTTAAGAGCCAGAAAAACATTGACGATCAGCACCACCGCCACTGCCAACAATATTGGACTCTGGCTTACGGCGCGGGCAGTTTTTTTGAGCGGCAAAAGTGCAGACAAGATATACGGAGCTTCCTTGGAAATTCCGTCGCATTATAGCTTGACAGCTAAATTGCTTCTTTGGCTTTAGCTAATAGTTGTTCTCCAAGGTGCTATAAACGAGCTAGGACTGGGAAATCACTTAGTAGTCAAGGTAGTGAAGAGTTCTTACGCGGATGCCATCCGCCGGAAAGAACTTGACACCGGCAAATGCTAAAAATTCCCAATAGGGAGGGGATACGCGGATTTTGTGTATTGAATTTAGGGGCAGGGAGTGCCTCTTGTGAACATTAACTCAATTGGCTTAGAAGTCTCCGTCATCGTCATTCTCGTTCTAATTAATGGGGTGTTTGCCCTTTCGGAAATGGCTCTGGTGTCCTGCCGCCGCCCGCTTTTGGTCCGCTTGCGGGAGGAAGGGCGCAAAGGCGCCAAAGCTGCACTTGATTTAACCGACTCGCCCAACACTTTCCTTTCGACAATTCAGATAGGCATAACGCTGGTGGCTATTCTCGCCGGTGCTTTCGGCGGAGCTACCCTGGCGGACGAATTGTCCGACCAGTTGGAGGCGTTCGAGCATCTGCGCCCCTATGCCGACCAAATTGCTTTTGTTTTCGTGGTTGTCTGTACTACTTATTTGTCGCTGATTGTCGGCGAGCTGGTGCCGAAGCGCATCGCGCTTTCCAATCCGGAAGGCATTTCCTGCGTCATCGCTCCGACCATGAAATTTCTGTCGAAAGTGGCATCTCCCTTGGTTAAATTCCTTTCTGTATCCACCAATCTGGCTGCCGGTGCTTTTGGTGTCGAAGACGACAAAGTCCGAGAAGTGTCCGAGCGCGAGATTCAAGCCATGGTGGACGAAGGCGCGCGCGTGGGAGTTTTCCAGGAAACCGAGCACGACCTGCTCTGCGGGGTTTTCGGGCTGGACGATCGCAAAGTTTCGACTGTGATGACGCCTGTTACCGAGCTTATCTGGCTTGATATCGATGCGCCTTCGGAAGACCTCATGAATAAAGTCTTTGCGCATCCTCATACCAAGTATCCGGTTGCCCGTGGCACTCTGGACGACTTTCTCGGAGTCGTTCGTTCTCGCGAGCTTTTGACCAAATGGGGCACAGAAGGAAAAATCGATCTGGAGAAATTAGTGCGCAAGCCGCTCATGATGCCGGATACGAAAAGCGCGCTCAGTGCCCTCGCCGATTTCCGGCGCGAGAAAATGAGCGGTGCCATGGTTATTGACGAACACGGCACCCTGCGTGGTTTGGTCACTGTTTCGGACATACTCAGCTCAATTGTCGGTGATGTGCAGATATCGGATGAAACGGTGTCGCACCTGACTGTGATTAATCGCGACGACGGCGGCTTTCTGGTCGACGGAATGTTGCCGATTTCAGAATTTAAGAAACGCCTATCCGCAGCAGAGTTGCCGGATCAGAACTCGGGGGCGTACCAAACCGTGGCTGGGCTTGTCGTTCACATTTTGGGGCATGTGCCGTCGGCGGGAGAAGTGGCGACCTGGAACAATCTGCGCTTCGAGGTAATGGATATGGACGGCTTTAAAATCGACAAAGTAGCCGTTTCTTACCATAAGGCTTCGTGAGTAAGCATAGGCGCGCTTTGGTATGATGGTTAAGAGGGCTCTAATTTAGCAACAGGCCACATGGACGACACAGTCGACACCTTGCTGCGCATGCTACCTGAAAAAGAGCAGGAGATGGGAAGCGAAAGCACCCAACTCGCTGACTATTTGACAGTTCTTGCGCTAACTCTCTATCACGAAAGCCGCTTTCCCGAGGCGGAGAGCATGTTCATGCGTGCTCTCAACATTCGCGAAAAGGTCCTGGCCGTCGACCACGCCGATATCGGCGTGTCGCTCAATCATCTGGGCATGGTGATGCTGGCGCAGGGGCATTTTTCCTCAGCCGAGCCTTTATTTAAGCGCGCTCTGACTATCCAGGAAAGAGCTTTGGGATTCGAGCATATCAGCCTTGCGGCCGGGCTAAACAATCTGGCCGAGCTATACCGGATCTTAAATCGCGGCGACCAGGCAGAGAAGCTTTATCGACGGGCACTGACCATACGCGAACGTCACCTCGGCTCGGATCATCCGGAAGTTGCCGAAGTGCTCAACAATCTTGGATTGCTTTATTACGATCAAGGAAGAAATGCTGATGCCGAGCCGCTCTACAGAAGAGTGCTGGCAATTCAGGAAAAGTATCTAGGCAAGGATCATCCAATCGTTGCAACCACTTTATCCAATTTGGCAGCTCTATTTACCGATAAAGATTCCTTCGACAAAGCAGAACCTCTGCACATTCGCGCGTTATCGATTCGCGAGCGCATTCTCAGCACCGAGCACCCGAAAGTCGCGGAAAGCTTGAATAATCTGGGCTGGCTCTATCATCAGCGCGGCAACTACTCGCGCGCAGAATCCATGTATTCCCGTGCCATCCAGATCTGGGAGCGTTCTCTCGGTCCTGAGCACTCGAATGTGGCTGCTTGTCTGGAAAATTACGCTGACTTGATGCGCAAGACCGACCGAGAGATAGATGCAGTCGCGCTCGAGCAACGTGTATACGTCATTCGTAGAAAAAACTCGCATTAGGCTCGCGGATTTCATCGCATATATAAGGAAAGCGATAGAATCTAGAACGGTGTCTGCGTTCCGTCTCCACATGCGAAATAAATGATTTCCACTAAAGCAAACGAAAGAGAGTCCTTTACTCTCACGAAAGTCGAAATTGAAGGCATCCCCAATGCCAATATTCTGGAAAGCGACTCGATCGACAGTTTGCTGGTGGCGCCGGGTCGCCACTTGTTAGGCTATCGCCGCCAAGTGGCGGCTTTCACTGCCACCGTCACATGGATCGATGCACTGGCAGCGGCCGGAGAGTTGCCGAAAAATTTGAACGACCTTTGCACAGTTACAGTCATGGCGGAAGGGTGCGGGCACAATTTGCCCGGCGCGCTCGGATGCGCACTGGATGGAACGCATTATCGCGGCGACAACTGGATAGGCGTCAGTCGCTTTGCGTTGCCCAAGGACAGCAGCAAAGACTACGTCGATTTCGATGCAAGCGTGAAATACATGCGCATGCATTCGGTTGCAGACAACTGGCTGATGCTGGATACGATCGCCACCGGTGCAACGCTGGTCAAAGGCTTGACGGCTACTTTTGAAAACTGCAAGAAGCCGAAGAGAATATTATTGGCGGCAACGTGCGGTTCGATTGTAGGAACGCGAAAGGTAGTCGAATATCTGGCATCCGAAAAGATTGATGCGCACGTAACCTTTTGGGGCGCCGCTTTTGGGCTGTGGCATGATGGAACAGGTTTGCCCTGGTGTCACCCTGATACCAAGATTTCCGGCACCACGCGTGGTGTGACCAACCGGCAGATTGCCGGGCGCTTGTTCAATGAAATTCCAGGCTTCTGCGCAGTGGGAGATTGCTCCTCGAATTTCTTCGATGTGGAAGATGCGAAGAAAGTTTTGAAGGAAGAAGAGTTCCGCTTTAACTGGCGTTTGCCCGCTATCTAATCAGCTTGCTCTTGCAATAGATCGGCTCTGATTTCCGCGGCGCAAGTGTAGCGATTTTTGCCCGCCAGCGCTGTGGCTTTTGCGACAAAACTGTCGATGTCATCGCTCAATGTATCCAGAGCCTTTTTGGGGTGAGAGCAAGTGATAGGCTCCGGATCCTCACCAGTGAGTAAATAAAACAAGGTCGCGCCCATTGAATAAATGTCGCTTTGAATTGTCGGTTTTCCTCGGAATTGCTCCGGGGCAATGAAGCAGTGCTTGCCGACGACAGTTCCTGTAGCAGTCGATTCCTGTTGTTGTGCGACGTTGAAATCAACAAGCTTTAGCGTGCCGTCGCGAGAAAGAATCAAGTTGTCCGGGGTGAAATCTCTGTGCACCACAGGCGGTTCCAGCCCGTGCAGGTATTCCAGCATCTGGCACATTTGCAGTGAAAGCGAACGCACTTCACTTTCGCTAAGCGGACCTTCGGCCGATACCTTTTGCCGAAGAGACATGCCGTCAATGCGCTCCAGAACAAGATAGCCCCTATGGTCCTCGATGAAGAAATCAATAAGTTTGACAATTTTCTCGTGATTGAGCTTGCTCAGAATTTCGGCTTCGTTTTGCATTTTTTCAACTGACTGCCGACGCACATTTACGTCCACATAGACCGGAAGAATAAATTCTTTGAGCACCACCGCGTCGTTGCTGTCGGTTTCGCGTGCTGCATATGCGGTGCCCTGTCCGCCAACGCCCAGGCGTCCGAGTATTTCGAACTGACCTTCGCGCAGCAATGCACCCTCAGTCAGTGGAGTCAGTCGTTCACGCTTCGGCGGTTGCGAAAGAGCTTGCAACCATAGCTCCGTATATCCATGCGTATGCGGTTCCGAAAGCATGTCGGATAATTCGGGCGCACGCGATGCATGAGGCGCCCATCTGTTTATCGCATCCATCAGTGACTGTTTGTCGCTGATGGACGGCAGTGCGCCATATTTGAACTTTAGTGGTTCGCCATCTAATGGTGTGAAACATAGGAGGCTATCTTGCGGCGACGTTTTGTTGGGCGGCCATTCCACACCAATCCTCTGCAGGTTTTTCCATGGCACAGTCTTGCGCAGCCACTCGCTCTTGCGTTTCCACACCAAGGAAATGCCGGTGGCATCAAGAACGACTTGGGTCGGATGACGCAGGTAGAAAAACATCAGAGCCAATAGTGCCAGAAACAGAAGAAACGTCATCCACTGGACAATCAGGATGTTAGACATCATCAATTCTTGATACGTACCGTCTTGCGGCAAGTTCAATTGGTTGTGCGTCAGGGTCGTAACGATGAGCTCAATGACTTTCCCCGGACCGCCGAATCCGAAGAAGGTGACAACGAGTATGGTGGCAAACCATGTTTTGGGTGCGCTCCAAGCCGAAAATCTGTGAGCAAGCCACTTTTCCGTGCTGGCATATGGTCTGTAAGGAATTACTATCTCCTGAGTTGTTGCACTGGTTTTTGGGTCTATTGAAGCCGGCGCATCCGAAGAACTTTTATCCGAGCCGTTTGCCGATTCTTTTGATTCTTCAGGCTTTACCGAGACGACAAAACCAACCACTTCAGCACGAGAGGCTTTGTTTTGTGATTCTTTTATTTCAGGCTGCACTTCTTGCAGTTTTACGTCATTTTCTTCCATCATGACGCAGTCCCCTCGGAACCATTTCCGTTTTCGCTGCGAGCGCCTATCTTGATTCTCAATTCGGCAAATTCATCTGCAACTTCACCTGCAGATTTCGGACGTTCTGAATCTTCCATGCTTGTCAATTTGAGCACCATCTTGTCCAGCTCATCAGGAACATCAGGACGAAGTTCGCGCGGGCTCGACTCGGATAAGGGCTCCGGATCTTTGGCCGTGAGCAGATAGTGCAAGGTGCCGCCAAGCGAATAGATATCGCTCAAAGTGCTTGCTTTGCCGCGCAATTGCTCCGGTGCCATGTAGGCTTGCTTGCCGACGAGGGTACCGGTGGCGGTGCCTACGAATTCATTGGCGGCGCCGAAGTCGATAAGTTTTACAGAACCGTTTTCATTCAAGACAATGTTTTCCGGCGTCAGATCTCGGTGAATGATCGGTGGTGCCTGTTCATGCAAGTAATTGAGAATGCCGGCAATTTCGTGAGCCCATTTCACTACATGCGCGGTTGGTTGCGGTCCGTTTTGTTTTACCAACTGGCGCAAATCCTGCCCACGAACATATTCAAGCAAAAGGTAGTGCCGCCCTTCTTCATGGAAATGATCGAAGACTTTGGCAATCTGATCGTGATCGAGACGGATGAGAAATTGCGCCTCACGAGCAAAAAGCTCCATCGCCTTTTCGCGCGCTTTATCATCGGTGCCCTCGGGAATAACCGCTTCTTTCACAACGACCATGTCTTTTTCATTCAACTGAGCCAGATAGATCGCTGACAAACCGCCGAAAGCCAACTGTTTTACAATCTTGACTCGACCGCCTTGAAGTTTGCGATCCGGCTCCAGCGGCACGAACGCGGTTGCGCTGAATCTGCGACTCAGCTCTTCTTCCCACATCTGTGTATAGCTGAGCTTTTCAATTCCAAGGTTTTCATTTTGCAATTGATCGTGAAATGCGATGAGCTCCGGTGTGCGATTGCACGACGTCCCCCAAACTTCCAGCGAAAGAAGCAATCGCTCCAAATCGCTTCGCTTAAGGCTCTTCAAAGGAATGTCTACATGACCGCCGGAATTGAAATGCAAATCAAGCTTGCCGTGCGGAAGTTTTTCTTTGCTCTGCATCTGGCTGTCTGAAATTAGTAAACGCGCTTCTTTCAAATCCGACCACATTCTTTCTCTGCGAAATTTCAGCATAGGAAGAAAAAGAAGCGGAAATGCAAAACCTTCTTTGCTGACCAACAATCGGTCATCTTCGCAGACGGCCGCAATCATAATGGAGACGACCGGTATCACCATAAGGACCGAAAGGACAAGAAGTGCCATCAGGGGAGGAACGCTTGCAGCTTGACGCATCAATAGCGAGATGAAGAAGCCCAGGCAGAACGGAACTACAATCGCCCAGAAGGGCATAAGCGCGCCCATGACGAATAAGCCCACTCGCTGTGGAGTGCTCTTATACTCGATGACGACTTCAAGTTCCGACACGGAATCCCTGCGGCAAAGGTGAAAGCTTCTTCTTATTCTAGCCAAGTGCGCAGAAAAGAAACCGGAATTCTCCTGGTTTTTACCTCAGATCAATTTTTTTCAGGCTTATTGCTGGAATCAGAGATTTCAGAAGGTATGCGCTTTGCCATCGCGAAAACCGCCGGAGGGCATATGCCCGCCAGTCTTTCAAAGATCTTGCCGGGGTGGGTGAGAACTATTTCCGAGCTGCCTCCCTTTTCGAGAGCCTTAACGATTTCTGCCGAGCACTCTTGCGAGCTTATTGATAGAAAGCTGCGCATAATGAAACCCTGGATATTGTTTCTGCCGGCAATTGAGGTCGGGTTTTTCGCTTCCGCCACGCGGTTTTTCTCGAAAAACTCGGTACGCACCCAACCCGGGCAAACCGTGATTATGTCGATATTTTGCGAGGCCAGCTCTGCCGCCATGCCTTCCGACATGCCAGTGAGCGCGAATTTGCTGGACGCGTAACAAACGCTTCCGGGAAATGCGATTTTTCCTGCTACCGAGGAGATGTTGACGATTTTGCCTTTGCCGGCTTTAGCAAAGTGCGGAAGAACAGCGTAAGTAAAGCGCAGGGGCGCGAAGAAATTAACGGCGAAGACCCGCTCCCAGTCCTCGACTGTGAGTTTCATGATTGTGCCGGGCGTGGCCAGCCCCGCGTTATTGATCAGCACATCAACGCCGCCGAAGCTTTCCAGGCAGGCGTTGACCGTTGTTTCAACCACGGATTTATCGCTTACATCGCCGACGACTTTGACAGCCTTTCCGCCAGCTTCTTCGACTGCCTTGCAAGTAGCTTCCAGTTGCTCTTCGGAGCGAGCATTCAAAACCAGCCTGGCCTGGTATTTGGCTGCCAGTTCCAATGCCATTGCTTTGCCGATGCCGGACGACGCACCTGTAATGATGCCCTTAAATTGTCCGCTCAGTCCGCGCTTCGAAGCCATTGTCTTTCCTCATATAAATGAATGAGAGTTTCGCTCAATTATAGTGCGCCTGCACTCTCACATAGTTTTCACAAGTCGACCTTAGTATGGATTCTGAGGGGAAATGGGTTTTTTATTGGTTTTTTAAAAATTGTATGAACAGCGCGCTTCTGTCCGAGTGTCTCAGAGAGCTTAGCGCCAGACTGGATTCGCGGGAAATCTTGTTGTCCGACGCAATCCTGAAGGCACTAAAAGTGCTCAGAATTTTCTATGGCAACGAAAAGTTGCAGTTTTTCAACCGTGAATTGCTTGGCTATTTGCCGGAAGAGATGGCCGATATCGAACTGAGCAAAAGGCGAAAAGATGAACTGCTGTCCAATGAAGAGCCTTTGGCGGCGTATCGGTATCTGACCGGGCTATGGGTGGACGAGTCCATTTTGAAGCGCGGCGTAAGAACTATTGCCTGCATGCCACTGCACAAAACATCGCTTTTCTGCAATTACGGCGTAGGCGAAATCGAGCAATTGATTGCACGGCTGCATTGCGACGATCAACATTATGTCGGTATCAAACTGTCCGAGTCGTCGCCCAGAGTGTTTCTTTGTCGCGCCAGCCAGATTTATCGCTTATACAGTTCGACCAGGCATCAGGTAAAACTTAGAATCGATGAGTTGATTGAAGAATTGAACGACGGTTCCTCACGCTAGCAAAATCAAAGCTTCGATTCCGTACAGCGCCATGAGCTCCGAGAAAACCGGGTCATAATCTTCTTCTTTGAGAACTTGTCTGAGCGCTGTTACCGGGCGCATTTGCGACAAACGTATTCGTGATTTCTCCAGTTCTGCCTCACCATACTTTGTTGCAACTTCGGTCCTGGTTAATTTCCAACTGCGCAACAAAATTAGAAAAGCCTTCAGGCATGGGAATGCCAAAATCACACTGACGAAAATCAAAGCTTGTGGATTTTGAAATGCGAAAATTTTGAGCCAGAGAAAACCGCACGTGAAGAGCAGTGTTGATGCGCCCAGCGCCAGCAATGAAAGTGCCACGAACATCGCTTTGCGTGCCGTTTGCAAAACTCGCAGCCGCCAACTGTCGCGATTCAGAACTTTGGCAAGGTGTTCGAACTCGGTCAAATACGGCAGAAGCTCTCTCACCGCAAAAATTGCGGTGATGAAAAATGCCGAGACAATGGCGGAGCCGGTGACAATGGTAGCCGCCACAAACATAAGCGGAATGCCGTTGGCGGTGCCGACCATCACCAGAGAAAAGAGAAAAACTGCGGCAAAAGTAGAGAAACTCGCGAGCGCCAGTTTCTTTGCTGCTTTGGTGCGAGCCTCTTCCTTCACAAGGTAATTGTTTTCCACAAGATAGGTTCGTAATGCATTATTGAAAGCGCTCTGATAGCCGGCTGAAATGAAGTCGGCAAGCAAACGCATGACGCCGCCGGCGGAGAAATAACGCTTCAACTGGCGAGGGTCGTCAATTATGTCTTTGACGACCAGCTTCAATGACTTCGTGCAAAACGTATAAATGTCGTAGATTTTTTTGACAAATGCCGCCGGGTTCTTTTTGAGGTCGCCAGGCAAATGAGTTTCCACCTTTTTCATTGCCCAATCTTTTGCGGCGTCCTTTGCCATTGCCCACATTTTCTTTTCGTATTCGGAAGGCTCAGGAATAGCTGCTCCTAACTGCAGTTTGGCCGCCCTTTGCAGAAGATCGACACCCATCACCAGCAAAGCATGATTGGTGTCTCCGCCTCTGAGCATGTACCCAAGTTCCACAGGCCGAAGCGCGCTCTTGTTTGCCAGCGCTATGGCAGTGGAACTTGGATCGGTTGTTATGAGGTTGGAATTCGTTGCCGGGGGACCTGCGGGATCACCGCTTTTCATGTGAGTTTCGACTGCACTCTCAGTCCACGCCGTCACCACTATCGCCGCCAGCGAAAACGCAAAGGATGAGACGTACAAAATTTCCGCGGTCATGAAACTCTTAGTGCACTGGAGTCAGCGAACATCTCCAGTGTAAACCAGCACAATCCACTTTGGGATCGTGCTGGAGACGACGCTTTGGCGGGATAAACCTTCCAGACGCCCTGACTAACCTGCCATTGTTGCCGGAACATACGCTGCTGCAACCGGGGTAAGCCTTTTTTGTGCAGACTTGCGAACATTTTCGGTCAATTCTTGAAGTGAAAGTTTTGGATTGATATATCCATCAAGATCTTTGCCGAGAGCGTATTCCATAGGTGCGATATCGCTTTCATGCATTACCAGAATTGCAGGTGTTGAACTCACCGACTTGATGTCAGCGGCGGTGCTCTTCTCATCTTGCGCCATGAGGCTGAAGTCGAGAAGGACTACATCCGGCTGATGGAAGGTAGCGCAATTGACGAGCTTGTCGCCACTGCAGGTGGTGCCAACTACTTCCATATCCGAATACTGCTCCAACCACAAGAGCAGAGAGACGAGCTTGGCGCCGTCCGGCTGAGCTATAAGCAGTTTGGTGCGGGGATTCATATGCACTCCGATAGAAGCGGAAAGGGGAACGGAAAGGGCGAGAACCATATATACGAACAAGTATGCGAACGGGGACCAGGACTTACGGAGTAAGTTCCCGACTTCGTTCTTAACTCGAACACACGAAAAACTAAAGACAACCTAAATATTGATACAAGTGTATACCTTTATCTAGCGTTTTAGAACATCCAAGTAGTACCAGGCAATATTCGCATGGAAGTACTCTAGATGCACACACATTAGCAGGTTGACCGCGCTGTCAAGGGAAATTGTGGAGAGAAAGTTAATCAGTCACAATTCAAAGACTAACCGCAGATACGCTGCGTTCCATGGTAGTGAAGAGGGCCGATCCGGCACTTTTCGCGCGCCAGGCACCACGCTCAAACGTAATGCGGGTCAGGTATTTGACGCTGTCGGTGGATGCAAAGTCTGACCTTACATGACTGCCGCGACTCTCTTTTCTCAATGCACATGCTTTAGCGATCAACTTTGCCACCAAAAGCATGTTCGCTGATTCGCGTTCATATCTGTCGATGCCTGTTTTGTATATAGAAATGGAATCAAGCTGGATTGCAAGCTGCTCGAGACTCTTAGCATCGCGCACCAAACCTGCTGCGCGGTACATCAAATTCTTAAGGACATCTCTATCGGAGGGCGCTGCAAACGGTGTGCAATGCGCCAGCCATGTTTCTGCCAGCGCCGCATTCCTCTTATATGGAATTGATTTGAACGGTTGGGAGTTGATGTGTCGTGCCAATTTCAATGCCATGACTCCGGCTTCCAAAAGTGAATTGCTCGCCAGTCGATTGGCACCATGCAGGCCGGTCGAGGCGCACTCGCCTACGGCGTACAAAGATTGCAAGCTGGTGTGTCCTGTGGCATCGGCTGCGATGCCGCCCATGTAATAGTGAGCAGCAGGGCAAACAGGGACGAGTTGTTTTACTGGATCGACGCCCAGCTCTCTGAGTGTGGACACGATGTTAGGAAACTTCGTCTCTATATTGTCGGCACCAATCGGCCTTAAATCCAGATAAACGCTAGGCAGATCGCGGGCGATCATTGTTTGATGGATAGCCTTTGCAACCGTGTCTCTTGTTGCCAGCTCGCCTTCCTTATGGAAATCGAATGCGAATCGGTGATTGCGGTCATCTACGAGGATGGCGCCCTGTCCTCTTGCCGCTTCCGAAATCAAGAATGCCGGAAAGCCCTCTTTGCAAAATGCTGTCGGATGGAATTGGATGAATTCCAGGTCGGCAAGCTTAGCTCCAGCCCTGGCTGCAAGAGCGATACCATCGCCGGTGGCAACAGAAGGATTGGTGGTGCGAGTGAAAATTTGTCCAGCGCCGCCTGTCGCCAGAACGATGTGAGAGGCCGCAACGGAGACGATGCCTTCTTCGGTAAGAAGCAAAACGCCCGTGACGATGCGAGGTGCCAGAGGTGAAGCTTGATAAAAGAGAAGATCCAATGCGAATGCATTCTCGAGAATCACAGGTCTTTCCAGGTTGTGCTCGTTGGCTGCTTTTTCTCTCAGCGATCGGACCAGACCTTCGGCAATTGTCTTTCCTGTCGTATCTTTGGAATGCAAAACGCGCGCGCTGGAGTGACCACCTTCCAAGTGCAAGGACGGACTGCCCGCTTCGGTCTTGTCGAATTGAACGCCCAACTCGCTCAGCTTTTGAATAAGCTCGGCGCCGCCGGTGATAATTTCCTCTGCGACGGCCTCATCTACGAGGCCGGCTCCGGATTTTATGGTGTCTTGCAAATGCGCTTGTCTTGAATCCGTGACGCTCTCTTTGAGAACTGCTGCCAGCCCGCCTTGCGCGTATCTGGTGTTGGAGTCCAGAAGCTCGCCTTTGGTGGCGATTAAAACACGCCTGCCGCCGGCGACCAGCTCGTGCGCAAGAAGCAGACCGGCCAGACCGGAGCCTATAATGACTGCGTCGACTTTTTTCGTGGTGTGAAGTTCAGGCATGTTCGTACTCCTTGTACTTGCCTGTTTGTTAATAACGTGGCTTTCGGGAAATCTGTTACCCGATGGCGACCATTCTCTCGATCGAAAGCCGAGCTTTCGCTGCTGTTTCCTCCGGCACCGTCACCTGGAATTGATCGTTGACCAGGGCGGAGTGCATTTTTTCGAGCGTGATCATTTTCATGAACTGGCAGCTCATCTCATCGGCAATGGGGATGAACTCTTTTTCCGGGTTTTCTTTTTTCAGTCTGTGCAAAATGCCTTCTTCCGTGGCGACCACGAATTGTTTTGCAGAAGACTGGCAAGCTTTCGTGATCATGCCTTCGGTAGATGCCACTTTCAGATGATCGCCTTTGTCCTGTCTTGCCACTCTGTCGAGATACGGGGTCAAGCAGCCGCATTCCGGGTGAATCAGGAGTTCTGCTTCAGGATGCTCTTTCATTTTCTCGTCGATGGCGCGCGGATGAATCGCTGCGTGAACGTGGCATTCGCCCATCCAGATATGCATGTTTTCCCTGCCGGTCATGCGCTTGACCCATGAACCTAAAAACATGTCGGGAAGAAAGAGAATTTCCTTGTCGGGATCTATTGAATTAACGACTTGCAGCGCGTTGCCTGACGTGCAGCAATAATCGGACTCGGCTTTGATCGCGGCGGTGGTGTTGACGTATGAGACGACAATGGCACCGGGATGCTCGGCTTTCCATTTCAATAGTCCGTCCAAAGTCACGGACGCCGCCAGAGAGCAACCGGCTTCCAGATCGGGAATTAGAACGCGTTTGTCAGGGCAAAGTATGGCGGCTGTTTCCGCCATGAAATGAACACCACAAAAGACGATGACATCACTCCTGGTGGCAGCAGCTTGTCTGGACAATCCCAGCGAATCGCCGACAAAATCAGCAATGTCTTGAATTATTGGAATTTGATAGTTGTGAGCAAGAATAACGGCGTTGCGTTTCTTCTTGAGCTCATTGATTTCGCTGACCAATCTTTGCGTGTATTCGGATTTGGCGCGTTTTACATTGTCAATTGTCGTTGTCATATGCCTATCTCAACCTCGAGGCTGATATCGATTGATTTGACCGAGTGGGTCAAACTGCCGACGGAAATAAAGTCGACTCCTTCAATTAGGTAGCGGTCGAGAGTTTCCAGAGTGATGCCTCCGGACACTTCAATTTGTGCTCGTTTTTGAATCAGTTGTACGCACTTTGCGATTTCCAAAGGGGACATATTGTCCAGCATGATGATGTCGGCCGCACAGGACAGGGCTTCCTCCACTTCCGCAAATGTGGTTGTTTCGACCTCAATTCGTTTGTCTTCGTACATTGTCCGTGCTGCCGTGACGGCTTGAGTAATGCCGCCGGCGCAAGCAATGTGGTTGTCTTTAATCAAAATCTGGTCGTAGAGACCAATTCGGTGATTGGTGCCGCCGCCCAATTTGACCGCTAATTTGTCGAAAACTCTCAGTCCTGGTGCGGTTTTTCTTGTATCCAGAATCTGTATTCCGAACCTCTTCGCCTTCTGTGCGTATTGCCGAGTGCTTGTGGCAATGCCGGACATGCGCTGCATAAGATTGAGAACGGTGCGCTCGGCAGTAAGGATCGAGCGGGCGTTGCCGCTGACTGTGCCGATTGTCACGGGTGACGATTCTATATATACGCCTTCAGAGGCGAGAGGTTTGAAGACCAGGCTCGGGTCGACTGTTTTGAACACCATTTCTGCCACGCCAAATCCGCAAATTACAGAGTGGTTTTCCTTGGCGATGAGAGTCGCGGTTGCCTGGGCTTTTGCCGGAATTGTGGAATTCGAAGTGACGTCGCCTTCCTGGCTGAGATCCTCCATAAGGGCAAATTCGATGGCTTTTCGCGCCAGGTCTTCCGAATAGAGATTGCTCTGCTGGAAGTCTGACGTTGCCGGTTCGCTCGCCTTGCGGTCGATTCGAATGTCTTTTGCGCTGTCGGTGGTGGCGGAAAGGCTCATGGTGCGGCTCTTGTGGTATTGGGTAGCTCGATTACGATTTCTTAATTCGTTGAGTAATTGTTAATTCTACGTTATACCATCAAACACTTGATTTGTCTATATATTCTTTATCTCTGCAAGATATTGTGCAATAATTCCCAAATGTTCGGTGTTTCTGGTCCTGGTTGATTTGGACGCTGTCTATAACCAATTGTTCCGAGAACAGGCTGTTGGGTTTGTAGTAAGCGTCAGAATGACGGTTGTTTTTCGCTTCGCTCTATGAAAAACTCCGCTTGACCGACAAAGGCGCTGTTTCTGGTGATCTATTAGTAATATTCGGAGTAATATATGCAGTGGCTGCCAACAATGGCTCAATGCCTTTGGCGTTTCTAAGTTCATTCGGCGTAACTCTGATGAGGACGTTTCGTGAGTAAGGCGCTTAATTTGCTTAAGTTGTGTTTTTGCGCTTCACTGATAGCAGCGCCATTTGCGCTGTTTGTAGGCGGTTTGGCTCTGGCTGAATCGGATGTGTATTTCAATTTGAAACGCACCAGGGAAGCTCTTCTTGCTCAAAGGCAAGAGTTACTGAACGCGCAACACGCGGTCCAAGCCCAGATGAACGAGTTGCAGCGACGCAACGATCGTATCGATGCTTATCTCAAAGACAATGACAATTCCCTCCGTGACGTGGAAGGGGCCCTTCGTGCAAGCAAGTAGGTGAGCGCTATGCGCAATTTCAATTTCGCCAAATTTCTTTCCCTCTTTTCTTTTGTTCTGGCGCTTGTGAGCTTGCTTTTGCCTTCGCAAGCAGCGTTCGCCGCTGAAGAAGAGAAATTCAAAGTCAGTTGCGTAGAGCCGCACAGCGGCTGCTCGGAGTCGGCGAAAATCATCGAAGAATTGAAGGACATTGTCCATGCGCTCAATACTGGCAACATCGATAAGGCCGCCGAGTATTACGACGAGCAGGTGACCAGCATCGACAAGAAGACCAAGAAGCTAATTACCGGCAAGAAAGCGGTTATCGACGATCTCAAGAAACGCATGGAAGCGCACAATCCCAATTCTCAAGAGCCTCTCAAGTCGATAACAATCGACCACCCGATGGCGTTTGTTCACGGAGATACGGCAACCGTGACGTTTGTGGCATACAAAGAGTATGGGGGAGATCGACCCTATAAAATGGAGTCGCATTGTACTGATATATTTGTGAAGCGTGGCGACATGTGGAAAAAGTTGCACTACGTGAGCAACTGGAAACGGGTAAAGTAAAAGGCTAAGTATTTCAGCTTCTAAAAGTTTGGGCTTTGCAGTCAGATGATGGTAACTGAGTGGGAAAAATATAAGGACTCTGCAGAGCAACTTGTGCAGATGGGCCGCTATTCGGAAGCGGAAAATTTTTGGATGCTTGCTGTAAAGGCTGCAGACGATTTTCAAGCTAACGACCCTCGCACCACGTATACCCTCGATCGGCTCGGCGATTGCTTCATCAAGCAACAGCGTTTTGCGGAAGCCGAGCAAGTCTTCGGCATGGCGCTCGAGATAAGAAAGCAAGTACTGGGACACACGCATCTGGATGTCGGCAAAAGCTTGAGCCAGATTGTCGATTTGATGCAGATCGAAGGCAAACACAACGAAGCAGAGCCTTTGCAGTTGGAAATTCTCTCCATTTACGAAGTCAATTTCGGGGCCGAACATCCCGGCGTTGCCACAATCGTGCTCAATCTGGCGCAGTTTTATCACGGACTGAAACGCTATAACGAGGCTGAACTCTTCTATAAGCGCGCGCTGGCAATCAAACAAAAGCTCTATGGCTACCGCAGCCCTGAAGTGAAGGGGCTGACCGAGAAGTATGCGGCCATGCTTCAGGAATGTGACCGGGCGCAAGAAGCCGAGTCGCTTGTCGAAGAGGTGCAGGGCACCGCGTCTGGTGTCTGGCGCGCAATCAACGCCAAGCGCGAGGAAGAGGTCAAAAGCAAAGGCGACAAGATGAAACGCAGCGGCTTTTTCGACCGTTTCAAGAAAGACCGCTAGTTGGGATTTTTCAGCAAACTCACAAGAATGGGAAAAATTGCCATTTCAGGCAGATTTTGGGCATAAAAGAATTGGCCGGCAGGCGGTTTTAGGCAGGTAAACGAGCCGGTCGACCGGAAGAACAATGCCAGAAACAGAAGTAATTCACAAAGCATACGACAAGGTCCTGGAGCGAACAGGGCGTCTTTTCGATCAGCAACGCAAGAAAAATTTCGTCATGCAGGACAGATGGTTCGCCGGTCTTTTGCTGTGCGAATGGGTTGCCGGTATGCTCATTTCTTTGACCGTATCGAGTCAGCTCTGGGCCGAAGTTGATAAAACTGTCGTTTCGCAATTTCCGGTTGCCACCCTGCTTGGCTCTTCGATTATCGCTTTTCCGATTTTCATGGCCGTGAAATTTCCCGGTCACGCATTTACCAGGCACTCAATCGCCATTGCGCAAATGCTCATGTCGGGGTTGCTCATTCAGCTCACTGCCGGCCGAATGGAAACTCACTTTCATATCTTCGGCTCGTTAGCTATCCTGGCTTTCTATCGCGACTGGCGTGTGCTTTTGACGGCGTCCGTCGTCACTCTTCTCGATCAACAGGTGCGCGCAATATATTGGCCGCATTCTGTTTATGGCAGTGAATACGCCAATCCGTGGAGAGTGCTCGAACACGGCGGCTGGATTACATTCGAAGACCTTTTCTTGATTCGTTCCATCCTGACGAGCACCAAAGAGTTATGGGACAACTGCCAGCGTCAAGCCGAACTGGAAGCGACGAATGTGATCGTTGAGGCGAAAGTCGAAGAGCGTACGCGCGAGTTGCGTGTCACAGAAGAGCGATTTCGTTTGCTCAGTTCGGCATCACCAATTGGAATCGTGCTCACCGACGCATCGGGCGATTGTTTGTACGTCAATAGACGCTGGGAAGATTTGTCGGGATTGCTGCATGATGCCTGTCTCGAAAAAGGCTGGCTGGAGTGCATTCACTATTCCGACCGCGATCATGTAATTTCCAGATGGAAAGAGTCGATTGATCATTCCAACGAACATGTTACTGAATTTCGCGTAGAAAGAGAGAACAAACCGCTTTCCTGGTTGCATTCGAGAGTAACTTCAATCGGAGACACCGATGGGGTCTCCAGAGGATACATCTGGACATTCGAGGACATTACGGAAAGAAAGAATGCTGAAGCCAGCCTTCTTATGCAATATGCAATTACCGATGCATTGGCGGAGTCGATAGATTTGTCCGAAGCGTCGCCTAAATTGCTCAAAGCAATTTGCACAAATCGCAATTGGCAATTGGGCATGCTCTGGATGCTCGATCCTCAGGATGATGTGCTCAGATACGAAGGAAGCTGGTGTGATGATGATGTGAGTTTGAAGCAGTTGGTCGATAATTCTCGACGCATGACTTTCGGCCGAGGAGATGGTGCGCTTGGTATTCCGCTTGTAAGCGGACAGCCTTTCATTGCACAAACACCCGCCGAATCAGGTTTGCAAGCAAGGGTGAATACATTACCCGAGCGATTCGGTTATATGTCTTTTCCCGTCACCGAAGACGATCAGGTTTTTGGAGTTTTGGAATTCATCAGTGAAGAACCGATAAAGGCTGATGGTGAATTTTTCTTGATGCTGAATTCGGTGGCGACTCAGGTCAGCCAGTTTGCAGAACAGATGTCTGCCGAAATGAGATTGAAAGACAGCGACGCCAGAATTCGAGCAATGTTGGAAAGCGCCATCGACGGCATCATCACTTTCGATTTGAGCGGCGTAATCGAGCTTGTAAACCCAGCCTTCGAACGTATTCTCGGATTTGATGCGGATGACGTGCTGGGACGAGAAGTGTCGGAAATTATCCCCGGCGAGACAATGGTGGACAGAATCGGTGATAGAAAGATAAGCACCATTCAGGATGTGCTCGAAGATTTGAAAGCGAAAAACTACTCCGATCGCGAGTTGATTGTAAGGCGGTCGGACGGCAATTTGATACCGGTGGAATTGCGAGTCAGTGAAGTGGTGCTTGGAACCAGAAACTTTTACTCGGGCATCATCCGCGATATCACGGAAAGAAAAGAAGTAGAACTTAGAGTCAGTGAGTTCTATTCGACAGTGTCGCACGAATTGCGCACTCCTTTGACTTCGATTCGCGGAGCACTGGGCTTGATGGAGGGCGGCGTGGTAGGCGAGATTCCAGATGAGGCGCTGGAACTGGTCACCATCGCCAGAGTCAGTTGTGACCGATTGATTAGACTGATTAATGACATTCTCGACTTGCGCAAGATTGAAGCCGGCAAACTAGAATTGAAGCTGGAGTCGCTTGATTCGGAATCAATGGTAAAAGCCACCGCCGACTCGTTGCGCACGATGTGCGAAGAATATGGAGTGTCTATTGCCGTTCATGTAAGCGATAGGCGACCGGTAAAAGGCGATCACGATCGCGTCGTGCAAATTCTTACCAATCTGGTTTCGAATGGTGTCAAGTTCTCCGGTCCAGAAGGGAAATTGGACGTGAGAGTTGTTGGTGGCGCAAATGGTGCCGTCCGTTTTGAAGTGGAAGACAACGGTCCGGGCATTCCTGAAAGTCAAATGCACCGACTATTCGGCAAGTTTCAACAGCTTGACTCATCCGATACGCGCGCGCAAGGTGGAACCGGGCTGGGGCTGGCTATTTCGAAAGCGCTGGTGGAAAAACACAACGGCCGAATCGGAGTGAAGAGCATCGAGAAAAAAGGCTCGACTTTCTGGTTCGAGATTCCCGCCGACGGTGTTGTTTCTTCAAATTAGAAACCCGCGTCTCCTTTGCTCGGTGGGCGATTTTTCGCGTCATCCGGCAAAGTAAACTGCTCGTCTTTTTGCTCTGCGGCAGCGGCTTGTCCAGCCTGTGCATCGGCATTTTTGATCAATGCAAACAGCGGTGCCAGTTGTCTTCCCGGGCAGGATCTTTCAAATCCTTCCAGCGCTGTTTTTGCAGCATCAACTTTTCCTTCGCGAAAACGGCTCAGGGCAAGATAGAGTTTTGCCAGATGCCAGTCAGGCGCTCTGCCTATGACTTTTGCAAAGTCTTGCGAAGCAGAAGGATAGTCGCCGGCGGCAAGCCGGATGGCGCCGCTTTGAAAAATCAAATATGGGTCATTCGGAGCTGTCGAAAGAGCTGTGCGCACATTTGAAAGAGCGCTGTCCGCTGCGCCTTTCTTCGCAAGTTGAACGCGCCTCGATTCGCGCTTCGGAAGGTCAACAAAGCGTGCCTCGATCAAACTTTCATTGTCAAAATAATCCGTCGAAAATGGATCGAAGTGAAAATCGTGCTGCGGCAAATATCCGATCGAAACCATGTCAAAACTTGGTTTGGATTTTTTAGAAGGCTTTGGCAGACTGGCAATTTGTTTTGCAGCAAGTTTGGCATTGCCCTCCAGAAAATCCATTTCTGCAAGTATCAGAGGAACTTGCTTTCCACCAGCAGAACCGGCTTGCTGTGCGGCGGAACGAGCGATGGGGAAATTGCCGTTGAGATAATGCAACAGCATCAAGCCGCGATATGACGCGCCCGAATAAGTAGAGCGTTTTGCGCATTCGCGCAGGCTGTTTTCCGCTTCTTCCATTTTGCCGTCGCGCAGAAGTGCAAAGCCAATGTTTGTATAAATGGGAACTGCATCGGGATTTGCTTGCAAGACTTTGTTCCAGACTCCCACCGCCTGTTCGTAACGGTGTGAAAGATAATGGCTGAAACCGACAGTCAAATAAGTTTCCCTCGCTTTGCTGTCCAGCGCATATGATTGCTTCAATGCATCAAGCGCTTCCTGATATCGGCCTTTCATGTTCAGCGCCATGCCCAATAGCAAGAACGGCAAAGGATCGGTTGCGTCGGCGCGCGTGCCTTCCTGGAGCAATGGAATAGCTGCATCCGCATTGCTGAGCACCAATTGGTTTTGAGCGGACGAAGCCATTCTTTGCGATTTCTCTCGCGCCGCTGTCCGCCAGTGCTGAGTCTGAGCAATGGCAAATTGCATTGAGGAAATGGCTACCAGAGCTGCAGTGAGAATGCATGTTTTTGCTTGTTTCGATTTTAATGTCAAATGTATTCGATTCATCAATCAGCCTCGATCAAAACATGAAAACAGGACGGTCCGGCAGTTTCTCAAATTCCTCAAGAGAAAATGTATACAGTCGTGCCGGGCGAAATGAGCCTTCTTGCGAAGTCTCGCTCAACTCTTGCAATACACCTGTGTTGAGAAATTTCTTTCTGAAGTTTCTGTTGTCCACCGCTTTTCCAAGGACCGCTTCATACACCGACTGCAAATCGCGCAGCGTGAATTTTTCCGGCAACAGCATGAATGCTGCCGGTGAATATTCGAGTTTGTACTTAACTCGCTGGCGCGCATAGCTGATGATATCGGCATGATCGAATGCCAGCTCGGGCAGTTCGTTCACCTTCCACCATGCTACACCACGAGCTTTGGAGCCCGCTTTCAACTCCAGACCTTCTTGACGCAGCAATGCCAGATAAGCGGCGGTGACTGTGCGTCCTCTTGGATCGCGGCCTTTGTCGCCAAATGTATAGAGCTGTTCGAGATAAACTCCGCCCACATTCGTTTCTTCAAGAAGCTCGCGCGCTGCAGCTTGATCGAGCGTTTCATCGATTTCATCGAGCGAACCGCCGGGCAACGCCCATAAAGATTTGTACGGTTCGTACTTCCTCTTGACGAGGAGCACTTCCAGCGCGCCCTGCTCTATCGCAAGCGCTACCGTATCGACCGTCACCTTGATTGTTTCGCTAGCCATCAGGCTTTGTTTTGCTCTTCGAACTTTGGAAACAACCCAATCATACTTTGTTTGAGCTTAACTGCGATGCTTGTTGAGAACGAAATCCAAACCTTCCAAATAGTAACTGGCAGGTGGAATACCGTGGCCGCCATTGAATTCGAAAAGGCGAGCGGCGTTCTTGCGTTTTTCAAGAACATCGACGAGGTCTTTTTGAAATTCGGGGGGAACGATGGTGTCACGGCTTGCTGAGATAATGGCAAAACGCATATCGCTCTTTAGATTGCCGATATTAGGAAGAAAACTTTGTTTGGCGTAGCGGTCGGGAACGGCTTCCGGCCTGCCACCGAATGCGTTGATCAGCGCGTTCGGGATGGACGCATTTTTGGTTTCTTTGAACAAGCGCGCCAGATCTCCTGCACCTTCAGAGCTGACCGCGCCGATGATTTTGGCTTTCACATCGTCCGGTGCAAGCGCCGTATAAGTTAGCGAAGTGCAGCCGCCCATCGATGTTCCCGCGATGACGATGCGATTGACGGGATAACGCTGCATCAACTCGCGAACGTTCTGACTGATGTCGCTGATAGCGGCATCGTTGCCCCAAGACCAGGCGCGCCGATAATTGAGAGAGGCAAAAATTATGTCCGGTCTTGAATCGCAAATTGTTTTTGCAATCGTTTGACTTTCAGGACTTACGAACGGCTCGAGAAATGTAGAGCCCATGCCGTGCAGATAAACGACAAGATCGTATCCTTCCGCTGGTTTGGGCGCGCGTGGAGGCAAAACTGCAAAAGTGTCTTCCTGCCCATCGAAATGACTAATAAAAATGCTTTTGACCACATTTTCAGAGCTGAGAACATCATTGACTCGATTTTGACCGCGCATCAAAGCGAGATTGTGAGCGATGACATTTTTTTCCCGCTTGATGTGCTTTAGATGATTCGCTGTTTGCAAAAACCAGACGAAGAAGAAGATGCCTACAAGATTGAGCAGGCCGGAGATAAATAGAGCGGTGACTATCAGGTTTGGCTTTTTCAACATGTTTCCGGCACCGGACTTCTGGATTCTACCGTTTTGAGCGCATATTTGCTCATTTGATGTAAAGCCGGACTGGGCGGGAATAAAAGTTTGGAGGTGCGAATGACAAGGATGAAGGGAATCGGCATTTTATTCGCCTTGTTTTTGCTCGGGATGGGGTCGGCGTCCTCTGCGGACAATGTCGAGCAGGCGCGCGAACTGAACCGTGAGGCAGCCGATCTTTTGGGAGCAGGCAAACTTGCCGAGGCCAAAGAAAAATATCGCCAGGCAATACAGCTCAATCCCCAAGCCGCCGGTTATCACAGCAATCTGGCCTTGGTGCTCAAAGATTTAAACGAGCTTCCGGCGGCTGAGCAAGAGGCTCGTCTGGCATTGAAATTGAATGCCAATAAACCATCGTATCGCTACAACCTTGGCGTAATTTTGCAAAAAGCCGGCAAATTTGCTGAAGCAGAAACGTGTTTTGCCGAAGTGGTTAAGACTAATGCTCTTGACGCAGATTTTCACTTTCGTCACGCGCAGGTTTTATTTAAACTGGATAAGTTCCAAGAAGCCCAAGAAGAGATGAAACTCGCGCTTCTCATCAAGCCGAATGAGCGGGATTATCATCTTCTGCTCGGTGACATTTATTACAAGCTCGGAAAGAAAGAGGAGTCGCTTTACGAGTATCGGCGCGTTATGGATGGTACGAGTGAAGCGGAACTGGCACCGGATCTGAAAGCACGCATTGACTATTTAAAGCAGGTCTTGAATACTCGGTAGTACACTATTTGCTACTGTAAGGGACCGAACCTTTTACTTTGTACTTTGTATTGGCGGCATGTAAGAGAAATGGCGGACCAGGATAAACCGAGGGTAGATGCCAAGACGCAAGAGCAGTTGGCTAAGCTGGCTCTTGTCCAGCGGCAGCTTAGCATTATTGCTCTTGGTTTCGTGGCGCTTTTAGTTTGCTGCTTCGTGGCTTCATATTTTGCCGACATTCTCAGAATTATCGGCATTTCGATTTTGCTTTCGTATCTGTTTATCAATGTGGTCGACTGGCTCGAGAAATATATTCACTCGAGAGCAGGCGCAATTTTTATCGTTTATTTGCTCTTGAGCGTGACGGCAATCGTAACTGCAGTTCTAGTGCTTCCTGCCATGGTTTATCAGGTCGCACAACTTGGCGAGTCTGTTTTTCAGCACATCCCTCAAATCGTGGATAAGCTGATTGCAGCGCTTCATCCACTTGAGGAGAAGCTGCATGCAGCCAAGATTGAAGTAAAAGCGATGGACATTTTGTCGAGCTTTGCATCAAATTTGCCGCGCCTTGATTCCAGCCAAATTCTTTCGCGAATGGGCGATATGGCATTTTCGACAGTGACTGCGTTTATGTACGGCTTGAGTGTACTGGTCGTATCTTTTTACTTCTTGCTCGATGGTCACCGCATAAGAGATTCGATTATCAATCTGTTCCCTCGCCGTATGCATGCTCGATGCCGCACAATGGCAGAGCAGATGGACAACAGCTTGCAAGCCTTTTTCCGCGGGCAGATTGTGCTGGGGCTGTTGTTCGGCGGCGTGATGATTTGCGTCTATTTTATTTTGGGCATACATTACGCTTTGATCCTTGGTGTGTTTCTAGCTGTATGGGAAATTGTGCCGGTTATTGGCCCGCCGATTGGTTTTATTCCTGCGGCGATAGTTGTTGCCATTGATGGAATGGACACAATTCCAGTCAATCGCTTTGCTCAGATTCTCATTCTTTTTGCCATATTCAATGGATTGCAATGGCTGAAAGACAATCTGGTGGCACCCAGATATATCGGCAATGTGATTGGTTTGCACCCGGTGATGATTTTCATCGCAATTATGATTGGTGCGCGTTTAGATGGAATGTTGGGCATTATTTTTTCTTTGCCTGCAGCTTGCGTAGCGAATGTGCTTTTCAATAATTTGATTGTGCAGAATAAGGTGGAGCAAGCTGTTGCTTCCGGGGAGGCGAGTCTTTTGCCTCTTGAAGAGGATGGTTCGCCCTCGGGAAGTTTTAGTGTTTTGAAAGAGAAAAGTGGTTTGGATGGGGAGTCCGGCACGCCTAAAGGTGAGGGTGTGGCTCAGGGCTCTTAGGACCGTTCTTGTTTTACGTCTGTTGCGCAAGCAGTTATTTTGTGCTATACGTATGTATGGTATTGAATAAAGAAAGCGCCCGAAGATGTCTAATCAAGTAAGTGTTTTTGCATTAAAGCAGCAGTTAGAGCAACTCTTTCCCGGCAAATGGTTTTCCGCCGAGAAGAGACATAAAGCCCTTTTGACCGGCGTGCCTGAGGTCGATGCTCGTCTGGTCAATGGATTATTGCGCAGGCGCATTACTGAATGGGCTGGAAGTATTTCTTCCGGCAAAACCACACTGCTTAGAAAGGCAGTGGCAAACTGGTGTTCTTCTGGTTTGCATGTTGCATATGTAGATCCATCGGGCCGCCTTTTAGCTGATGATTGGGCTTTTGTTGCCGATGGCAACTTTGCCGCTGCATCTGCTCCCAGCCTTGTTACAGCCAAGGGAAAGTTTTGGGTGGTGCGAAATTTGAATGAAAACGGAAGTGCCGAATTGAATTCTATGTGGGCGGCTGAGCAATTGCTTCTCTCGCAAGTTTTTGATGTGGTTATTTTTGACAGCGAAAATCTGCGCATAACCAGTCGTATGCATGCCAGATTAAAGCGAGCACTCGATCGATCTAAATCAGCGTTGATAGTTCTTCGCGATGAAAAACGCGGCAATAATGCTTCTTTTGGTTGGGGGTTTCACACGCAACTGAATTTTTCCTGGAATCTTCCTATCGATTCTCAACAAGGGTTAGTCGGATGTGCTGCATTCATGCCGGCAATCACAGGAAATATTTTGAGAGATGGACTCTCTCAAGCTGTAGAGGTGCGGGGAAAATCATATGTCACGAATAGCTTGTTTACGCATTCCCCGATTCCCGATCGCCGCACAGCTAAAGTATGATCCTTCATTGAAGAATAAACCGCTGGTGTTGGTTATTGGTGGGGAAGGCAAAAAAGCACTTAATCAAAAAGTTGTTGTTTGTTCGGTTCAAGCAAGTAAAGAATATGTACAGCCTGGCATGCGGCTTTCGGAAGCCCGTGCAATTTGCAGCGATCTTCATTCTTTGCCTTATGACACGAAATTATATGAGGAAGCTCAAACTGAGATTGCCAGAGAACTGATCAATTTGTCACCTCGTGTTTCAGGATTCGAACCGGGAATTTTTTTGCTAGATGCGTCAGGGCTTTCGCATTTGGGAGGGGAAAGTCGATTTGCCGCAAATGCTCTTAAAATCTTGAGCAAGCTCAAATACGTGGATGCCAAGGTTGGTATTGCCGATAGTGCTTTTGCCGCTTCGGTGGCAACACGCCTTAAAGGTAGGCGCTGGCATATGGTGCCTTCAGGCAAAGACAAGAAGTTTATTTCGACGATGCCAATTGACTATTTGCCTCTCAGCATTGAGTCAATTGAAATTTTGCGAGATCTGGGCATCAAAACAATTGGAGATTTTGCCTGTTTATCAATTTCTTCTGTATTTGAACGTTTTGGTGATGAAGGCCGAAAAGCGCATGAGCTTGCGCTAGGTCTCGATCACAGGCGTCCGACTCTGCCGCAGGTTTTTAAAGAACGGCAATGCTCCATGGAAATTGGAGCGCCGATAGAATCTTTGAATCAAACACTGTTTATTCTCAAGTCTTTAATTGACAGATTGGCTTCTGATCTGAAAAGAGATGGATTATGTGCAGAAGAACTTTTAGTTGCCTTCTTCAATGAAGATGATTTGTTTGATGAGCGTCCGATCAAACTAATTGCTCCCACCAACAGCGCAAAATTTCTGATTGAAGTGATTAAGCTTTCGCTTGAAACCACCAAACTGCAAAGAGAATTTACAGGCATACGAATATCCGTCCAGCGTTTCTGCGATGAATCCTGGCATCAATCTCATCTTTCCATTTCCGAA